>Ga0265297_10000142_pt1 | contig 236223 bp, 217 predicted proteins | sample Munlanlwell13791_FD_192502 | JGI IMG/M metagenome (GOLD analysis project Ga0265297, IMG submission 192502) | Leachate microbial communities from a municipal landfill in Southern Ontario, Canada - Leachate well 137-91 | ecosystem: Engineered > Solid waste > Landfill > Unclassified | place...
CAGGCGCATAAACTTTGAATTTTTGAAAAAATAAAGTAAATACACATGGCTAACCTCTCCGTGTTAATTCTGTTAAAACCTTCAACTGCTTATGAAGAAGAATCCAAATCTATAAGTTTCTCAATTTTTTTAATTAGAGATGCCGGATCTTCTGACTTATCGTAATACTCATCAGCATCGGAAAGAAAAAACTTTTGATCATTTTTAGAAAAAACGCTGGCGATTAATATTTTTATGCCCGGAAATTCTTTCTTTATCGTTTCGTAAATTTCAAATCCGCTTTTTTTGGGCATGGCAAGATCAAGGATGACCAAGGCAATCTCATTGCATTTCCTCAATATATCTAGACCAGCGCTGCCGTCGTGGGCTTCAATGATGCGATATCCATGCTCCTGTAAATAATGGCGGTAAATCTCTCTGATGCGAGACTCATCATCAATCACCAGTATGCTTTTTTGCTGTTTAATACTGCGCTCAACATTCTTGATTTTTTCCAGCAGTAAATCCAGGCCCTGCGATTTATCATAATAGTCCGCGGCATCCTTAATTATAAGTTTTTGCTCATCAATAGGGTAAACGCTTGCGACGATTACTTTAACTTTTTTATGAAACTTCTGCATAATATCAAAAAGTATGCCGCCGTAAACTCGCGGCAACCTGATATCTAAAAGCGCAATATCTATATTTTTATTAGTTAGAATTTCTGTCGCTTGTATGGCATCCTCTGCTTCAAAAACTTCGAAACCTTCGTTTTTAAGCAATTCGGCATATACTCTTCTCACGTTGCCTTCGTCCTCAACTATAAGTATTTTTATCATAATCCAACACCTTCTTATTTAACCTCGCTTTAAACATAACATAATGAGGATTAAAGAATGATTAAAAAATAATTAAAATTTTTAATGAATTATTTAAAAAAGGGGGTTATGAATTAAAAAGAGGGAGTAATACGGTGAAAATTGAGCCTTTTCCTAACTCACTGGCTATTGCAATTTCGCCTTTGTGAAGTTTAACAATGGATTGCGCGATGCTTAACCCTAAACCACTGCTAGGTGAGCTATCTTTAACTTTCCCTTCGATGCGAAAAAATTTATCGAAAAGTTTTGGAAGATTTTCTTTTCCAATGCCGATTCCCGTATCAGCTATAGAGACGGCGGCTTTTTGTTTCTCATACTTTAGGCTTATCCTGATATCGCCGTTAACGGGGGTAAATTTTATTGCATTATCTATCAAATTAAAAAACAAGCGCCTCAAATGTAACTCATCCGCATTAACTATACCCACTCCTTCAGGGATATCGATATTTACCGTTATATTCTTCTTGGATGCCAGAATCTTCGCCTGCTCATATATTATTTGAATAAACTGGGTTAAATCAATTTGCTCAAATTTCAAAACATCCGGCTGATAATTCATCTTAGTCAATAACAGTAAGTCCTCAATGATTTTAAGCATCCTTTTAGCTTCTTCCAAGTTTACGTTGATTACCCTTTTATATTCATCTTTTTCGCGTTCTTTTTTTAGAGCGAATTCAGATTCTCCCCGGATAATGGCAATGGGTGTTTTCAGTTCATGGGCGATATAGGAGCTGGAGTCTGTTATATACTCAAATGACTCCCCTAGTCGCGAAATCATTCCATTAAACGCCTCTATCAAACAACGCAGCTCTTCATCGACATTCTCTGCTTTTACCCTTAAGTTTAAATCTTCGTGAGTAATATTATTAGCGGTATCGGTAATTTCTTTGATTGGTTTTAGGATTTTTTCTACGATCATCTGGCCGACAATATACCCAAATAATAAGGTTAAAAGAATCGGGACTAATATAAAAAACAATTTATTTGTCTGCAACAAATTTGATGGAATGATAAACAGGAAACCAACATATAAAGATAATAAAACCCCCAATATGGATGCATATAATACGCTTACCTTAAATTTAGTAGTTTTAGCGCCCATTTTATTCTCTTAAAACATAGCCCTTGCCATGAATGGTATGAATAAGCTGTTTTTTGTATCCTTTATCAATCTTGTTGCGTAAAAAATTCATATATACGTCAATAACATTTGTGAAGCTATCGAAATCCTCGTGCCATACATGTTCAGAAATCATTGTCCTGGTGACAACATGAGTGGCATTAAGCATGAGATATTCCAAAAGAGCAAACTCTTTACTGGTTAGCGTAATCTCTTCCCCAGCCCTCGTAACCTTGTGCTTAATCTGATCTACTTCTAAATCGGCAATTTTAAGAATACCGGTTTTATCGGCTTTGTCTCTTCGTAATAAGGCGCTGATTCTGGCCAACAGTTCCTCAAAAGCAAAGGGTTTAGCCAAATAATCATCGGCACCGGAATTCAATCCCAAAACTTTATCCCTTATTTTATCTTTTGAGGTAAGCATCAAAATCGGGACATTTATTTTTTTAATTCTAAGTTCCCTGCACACGGTGATACCATCTTTAATGGGCAACATGACGTCAAGTATTATAAGGTCGTATGGATTAATTTCGGCCATAAATAGCGCCTTTTCACCATCATTTGCCACGTCAACGATATAATCTTCTTCTTTTAAGCCACGTTCGATAAAACTGGCCATTCTTGTTTCATCTTCAACTAATAAAATTCTCAACTCCTACCCCTCTTTAAAAATCTTAATTGTTTATGAATAAATAACACATTTTTTCTTTGAACCTTTCAAGCATTGCCCGATAAAAAACTATTCCATTCTCCTCAATCCGGACGGCTGTCTTTATGATTTCGTAAGCCTTAAATATTTCCGACACAGCAACTTCTCTTTCTATCTTGCCTCAATGTATTCTTTTAACGCCTGCGCGTTATTGTACCTATCATCTTTTGCCGCATATAAAAAGGTTATGGCGCTTTTAGATTTCTTAAAATTCTTATTAATAAGGTCTTTCTTCTTATCGAGTTCTTTAAAATATCTGCGTTTAAAATCCTCCCATTTTACTGAATCATGGGCAAACCATTTTCTTAGCAGATCACTTGGAGCAATGTCTTTTAACCAAAGGTCGATTTTTGCTTTCTCTTTGCTCACGCCTCTCGGCCACAATCTATCCACAAGAACCCTAAAACCATCGTTGTTTGCAGGAGCTTCGTAAATTCTTTTTATTTTTATCATCATGCTTAACTCTTAAGCATAACCAAAAGCATCTTGAATTTCTGCACCGCTTTCAAGGCGTGGGGCCTATTGGCAGGCACAACGATCATCTCACCCTTTTTTACGATAGAGGACTTCCCGGAAATCTTAATTTCTGCCCTGCCGTGCGCAATATACACCAAAGCGTCAAATGGGGCCTTATGCTCGCTTATCCCTGCCCCTTGTCAAAAGCGAATAAAGTGATGGTGCCGGCATCTTTTTTCACGATCTCTTGGCTGACGACCGCATCGGTTTGATATTTTAGTAAATCCGCCAGGACAAATGCCTTTGCCAGTAACTTGTTTTTGCTCATTTTTTCTCCCATTGCGAAACTATTGTTTTATACGTAACGTGAATAAACTGCCTGTCAAAGTCGTTAAACTCCGCCAGCATAGCGGATTGCTCGTCTTTAGTAAAATAATTCATTACCGGCAGAAAAAAGTGTTTATCCTCTTTTTCAATATGCTTGGGATAAAATTTCGCAAGGATACCCATATTCCCAGCGATCATCTTGACCGCATCTTTTTCACCGGCAAGATATTTATCCAGGGCATCAACGAGCTTTCTGGAGTTTTCTCTAGCAAGCGCGTGCTCTTTGATAAGCTCATCCATGATCCTTTTATGCTCTACCGACAACTGCTTTTTAGCCAAATCTCTGAACAAAATATGTTCTTCCTTGCCGTGATGCAAGCGGTCGGCATAGGTCTTTATAAAATCAACCGCTGTCCGGACGAACTCCTTATCCGGCACAAGTTCTTGTTCTATCCTCTGCGCTTTCTTAGCCATAAGAGCGATCATGCGCTCTATAAGCCTATGTTCAATCATTAAGGGCCCAACAGGTAGCATATATCCACCCCCTAACTATCGCTTTCCTCTTTTTCAATATGAGCTACCGTATTATGCAAGGTCGAGAAATCTTTCGTATTAGCCAATACCAGTAGCACATCTCCGCCTTGTATCACCGTAGCCCCGGTAGGAATAACAAATTTATCGTTTCTGGAAATAAGCACAATAAGGCATTTCTCAGGCACGTTCAAATCGCAGATCATCTTACCTACGGCACCTGAATTATAAGGAACTATTATATCTGTTAGTTCGGCATCAATGCCCTCTGTTTTCTCGAATTCAATAGGATAACGCGTTTTATTAGACCAGGGGAGATCCAGTTTCAATATTTTAGCAACTATCGGAATAGATGTCCCCTGGATAAGAACCGAAGCGATAACAATAAAGAAGACAATATTAAAAATAATGTCCGCCTGTGCGATGCCCGCCATAAAAGGAAATGTCGCCAGGATAATCGGAACCGAACCCCTAAGGCCGACCCATGCGACCATGGCTTTTTTGCGCATATTCATTTTAAACGGTAACAGACATAATAATACGCTGATAGGACGGGCAACCACCATAAGAAGAAGCGTCAATAACAATCCCGGTCCTAACAACGGGATAATACGAGAAGGAAAAACGAGCAGGCCCAATGTTATAAACATCGTGATTTGCATCAACCACGCCAGGCCATCATGAAATTTTGTAATCATCCTTTTATTCGGGAACTCTACCTGGCCAAGCATCAGTCCCGCAATATATACCGCCAGTATCCCGTTGCCTTTTAGAAAAACAGCGACTACATAAGTTAAAAGGACCAAAGAAATCATAACGGCCGGATACAGCCCTTCGTAGTACAATTTCATGCGGCTAATGGAAAAAGCGGTAACTTTAGCCATCAAATATCCTATAGCCGCGCCCATGCCCATATCCAGAAAAAATCTGGGAATCAAGGCGGCAATACCCATATTCTTCGCAGTCAGAATACTAAGAAAACCGACAGTCAAAAAAACCGCCATCGGGTCATTGCTTCCGGATTCAAATTCAAGTAATGGCTTCAGGGGTTGTTTTAAAGCTATCCGTTTAGATCTTAAGATACTGAATACTGCTGCGGCATCGGTCGAAGAAACTATGGAGCCAAGGAGCATACCTTCCAAGAGCGAAAATTTAAAGATATACATGGCGAAAAAGCCTGTTATAATCGCGGTCAACAAAACCCCTGCTGTAGAAAGAATTACTCCCGGCCAAAGCACCACTTTAGTGTCTTTCCAGCTAGTATCAAGTCCTCCGGAAAAAATGATAAAAATAAGGGCAACAACTCCGATAGATTTCGCTAACTGTGCATTGTCAAAATAAATCCTGCCGATTCCTTCGGAACCGACAAGCATCCCGATCACCAGGAATAACAACAAAGCAGGTATGGCGAACCTGTCCGAAAGCTTGCTTGAGACAGCGCTCACGAATATTAGCACCGCAACCCATAATAAGATAGTTTCAAGTACCATAAAAAAATTATATCATAAGAAATATTATTTTAAATTTAAAAGTATTAATCTTCTGTGTCTTGAAGTATTTTATTATTATATAACCATACTCTGATTTCTCTAAAAATTGTATTTTAGTAAAAAGGTAATTAAATTTGGACAGGTGGATATTGAAGTTAAGCCACAGAAATAGAATAAATGTCATATCTCAGGTAAATACCTGCTAACCTGATATTCTGGGATTTAGAGATAAAGAGATAGAATATTCGAAGGATTTGGCTTAATTTTTGAAGAGATTGGCAGTTTCTAAGAACCTGCAAGCTGGCTTAAATTCCCAAGAAAGAATAACGCCCTAACCATTTGCAACGTCAAACGATAGGAGCATTGCTCTTGTCGCAAACAATTGGGGCTTAGGTTATCTCTCGGTCTGGATTTTGAGAGAAATATGTGGCTGGGCATTTAGACCAAGCCCAAACCATATCATACCGATAATCCTGCCTAACGTAATACACCGATGCAGAAAGAAAAGCATTAGGAAGTAGCCTTCCTCAGACGCCCGCTTTCGGCGGGGTATTTTTCTTTTTTGGCGCGGGATGAAAAGAGATTAATTTTGATTGATTCTCTTTAATAAATAATGGATTTTATAAGGCGGCGGCAGGAAAATTTTTTTCAAGAGATTTATTTTCGACAGGGTTTTTACTAGGAAGGCGAGTGCTTGCGATGCTACCACTAAAAACGAAAACGCTCTGATAGAATTTTATCGCATACCTGAATTGCATTCGCCAATCTTTCTTCATGCTTTCCCGATAAGACAATGTATGGTTTATTTCTAGCCTTAAGTTCTGCCAGAAATCGCTTATGCATATTTTCTCGTATAGTTTCTCCATCGCGAAGACCATCTTGAACAAACGGAATATCAACGTCTGTAAGAAAATAATAATCGTAGTGTCTGTTTTCACAAATTTTTTCTACCTCGGGAGACATAAAGCCTATATAACGCTCATGCCAAAGACTTGTTGCAAAAGAATCTGTATCGCAAATAATGATTTTATTACACTTTCGCATAGCCTCGTCTTCGTTTTTATTTTGTTGCTTAGCTATTAAAATAAAATCTTCTGTTTGCCAATCAGCCTGCTTTCCATTCGAGTATTTGTTTTCTGTATAAACACGGCCACACTCTGGAACCCACACTGTTTTATAATATTCTGCAAGTGCCTTGGCCATCGTTGTGGTACCGCTTGATTCTGCGCCCACGACGCAGACCCGCTTGGCAAAGTATGCTTTCACACACGGCTCAAGGTAATCCCAGTATTGCAAAGGATTACTTCTTATTTGACTTGCGGATATAGGAACGGCTTTACGCGCTTTATCTACCAAGATATGATGTGAACCCATAAATCTTGCATAAGCATCACCATACTCCTCAGAGGTAAACACATTATCTGGTACATAACCTAATATTTTTATTGTGTATTCCGCCCAGCCCCTTGAATCATCATCAACAATACAATCATCTGCCACTATCACTTCTGCTTTTGGCACCATTTCTTTAAGCCATTGCGCACGTAGTTGTCCGGGAATCTTTTGTGTTGTATGGTAGCAAACAATAACAGTAAGTTTATCAACCTGTGCACAAGCCTGCTCAATTAAATATTTATGTCCTTTGTGGGGAGGATAGAATTTACCAATAACAATACCCGTTTTCATGTTATTGCTTGCGCGGTGGCATATAGTTTTCGCCAGTTAAACAATCCTTTTGTAGCCAGAATAAGGAATATCAAATAAAGAAAAGATACGAAGATAACCCCTTTAGCAAAATAAAGGCCAATGCCAATAATATCAACTGTAATCCATAAATACCAGCATTCAATTTTTTTGTGCGCCATTAGAATTTGGGCCGCAAAACTCATTACCGTAGTAAGTGCATCAAGAAAGGGGAAAGAAGCTTTTTCGGGGAACAGCTTTGGCAGATAAACATGAATATTGCTCATAATATAAGCCATACAAGCGCTTCCTATCGCAATGATGAGTATATAAACAATATCGCTGCGCTGTGAATTGTAAGTTATAGTTAATTCTTTCTTCTGGCCGATCTTTTGATTACGAAAATATAACCATACCCACCAGCCATAAAAACCAGTTACGAGAAAATAGACTTGTTCGAGCAAATCAGAATAAAGATGGATTTGATAAAACAAAATTCCAAAAAGTATTACCGCAATGTTGCCTACCGGCCACGTAAAGATATTATTCTTTGTGACGAGCCAAACAGACCAAAGATTTAAAAGTGTCCCAACGAATTCCAAGTAACTCATCTGGTAGCCTAAAAAAGTAAAGAATACATTATTAATGCTGAAAAAATTAGTTATAGTCCCCATAATTAAAGTATCTTTAGATGCGGCCGCTAAAACAAAAGACGCATTAGCCCTTCGGTCTAATGCGCTACATAATCCACCCATCAGTGGTATGCCAAAAATACTTCCCTCTCAAGCAAATTCATAAAAAATATACCCAGTTGAGGTGTGTAATCTTAATAATCTGTCTATAACCACCAAACAACTTTTTAATAACTTTTCATCGCGAGAGGGTTCATGGATTGGTCCTGTTGGATTTGGAAATTTACCACCGTGGAATAAATTATTCCGGACAGTTTTTAACGTTTTTACAAGATATTCCTCCAACGACAAAGCTTCAGCGTCATCTTTACCCTTAGTCCAATCTAACACATTATTTCTCACAATTTGCCTTAATGGTGGATGATGCTTAAAATATTCGACTGCCTCTTTCAGCTGGTTATCTCTTTTCATATTAAGCTTTCCTTTAATATCACGTGCATATTTGTTCCAATTAGGATACACAGTTTCGCCATCACGATAAATGCCTGCGTATCCTGAACGTTTAAGTGCATATTCAAAACGAGAAAAAATTACAAAAAAATCTGCTACCAACTCAGGATTTATTTTTAATTCTTCACGTAATTTATTTGCAATGGTTTTCATGTCTACTTTATTTTTTATGTCCTTTCTTTCAAACCAGTTTTAATTTTAATAATTTAATCCAAAGCGCATCTTTACTGACCTTATAAAGTTTTGCGATCTCATCAATATTACTAATTTTCTGAAAGTCCTGTTTAAGCATTGCAGATGGCATGAGCAATTCACTTGCAAAATGGTTCGCTTCTTGCTCCTGTACTTTGCTGTGCTCGTTCTCGGAGACGTCAAATTGCCCTTCAGAGATAGCAGCATCATCGACATAGATATCTCTATAATGCCCTAACATATAGTGGCCTATTTCGTGTGCGATCGAAAATCGCTGTCTGTTGGGGTGATGACTTTCATTTACCCCCACAACTATCATGTGGCCTTCTTTTAAGAGAACGGCGGATATTTTTTCTGGAAAATGATAAGGCAATAGCTTGATTCCTAGATTGGTAAGTATTTGATTGATATTTATTGGAGGGTTTTTCGCGTCTATATCGGCTAAAAGTTTTTGTGCAACCCTAGCAGCATGTGAATATCTTGGATTTTCGATCATTTTTCATTTTGCTTAAATTTCTTTCGAGCCAGCTCAGTAAAATCTAAAATACTTTTTTGTGTTTCGTTATCCAATTTTTTATAATTCGCCCTAAGCTTTAAAGCAAAGTCTTTTTGCTCGATTTGTTCATCTTTCATTTTTGGCAAGAAATCGTCAACTTTTTTATCTAATGCCTGCGCGATCTTAAATAGGTCTTCTATGCTCACTTTTCGTAGTCCGCTCTCGAAGTACGAAATAGCCGTTGAGCTACCTTTGCCGATTGCCTTGGCTAAATCCTCTTGCGATATGCCTTTTTGCAATCTAAACTCGGCGATTTTCCTTCCGATAAATTCGTTAACTTGATCAGGTATATTATCGTATTGCATTTGTATTATTTCAGATGTTATTCTGGATTATATTATACCATAAAGAAGGGTAAGTTTGCCAATATTATTTTTGTTATATGCTTGACATTACTCACCAAAATGATATAATGTGTATGTAGAGAAAAGGCAAATCGATAACAAGCCTTTGGTGAGGTCATTATCATATTTGCCTAGATAAGCTAACGACATACATTATTTTAACCTGGCTTAAGAAAAAATCAATTTATTTTTCCCCTTCCCTTTTTCTGGACCTCATCACAACAAAAAGGAGGATATTTTTTAACCAGGGTAGCGAAGGGGAATATAATTTGTTATAGCGCAAAAAATACAGCGCAAGGAGTATGCAAATGCAAGCTACTAAGTTTCCACAGTCAGTGATTGATGCCGCTTGGCAGAGAGCAAAGGGTCGCTGCGAATGTACCGAGAACTGTCATTCTCTGTATAATCGTTGTAACAAGTCTCTTGATCCGAGAAATGCTGCACAGGGGCAACAGTGGCATGCGCATCACATCAATAGTAATGGTGATGCGATTCTCTCGAATTGCAAAATTTTGTGTATCAGCTGTCACGAAAAAACCGGTAGCTACGGTCGGTAAAATTTCTTTGAAGGGGGCATACATGATGCCCCCTTCACAATTAATTGCGGTTTTATACTAAAGTCACAATGCGCAATTTATACAAGGGTAAACACCGACAACCAAGCCGAGGTTGAGTTTAATTCTTGTAAGGTGTAAAAATATCAAATTAAGTTGCCCGGCATTGGGACTTTCCCTTCGGCGAACCACTCCTGCGACTGGCGTCGCATCGCCATAAAAGGGAAACTACGTTTCCCCTCTCTGGCGGAGACTTACCCTGCGGGTTCGCCTCCTGTCACTCCCCTTCCTTACAATGAGGCTTAGATGATTTGAGGGAAATACTTTCCCTCAAGCTCCCTTGTGGTTCTCGTCCATGCCGGGAGGTCAAACGAATAAAAAATCCACCCCAAAAGAGGTGGATTTTTTATTTGGCTGCCCGGCATGGACTCGAACCATGAATAACAGATCCAGAGTCTGTCGTGTTACCAATTACACTACCGGGCAAGTTGGAAATTATTGTAATATTTCTAAAAGCTTATGGCAAGGGTAATTTATATTTGATTCAGGCAGTAAAATGGCGCTTTTCAGCTTTTATCTACTTTTTGCCCACAGCTGCCGCAATCCTCTTTAGTTTCGAGGTTACTATCTCCGCAGGAAGGGCACCACCATCTTTTATTTTTTATGCTTACTTTTAAAGTTTCGCTTTTCCTAAGATGGCTTTTTGAGGTGTTTTTTTCTTTTCTAAAAGGATTACCTGAATGGAATATAAGAGTTATGACTATGGGGCCGATTAAAAACACAAATAATATAAGGATAATTAAAGAAACCGGCATAATAGTTTTATTTTACCATAAATAATTTCCAATTCTATTGTTTTTGTTGTCAAAAACCCTAATGTTTTCGATATAAAATAGCTATACTGGAGCCCCACGGGTTTTACCCGTGGGGCGACGTCCCACTCCTTGATTATCCACGGGTTGCCGAAGGCATGCCTCGCCCGCCCTGCCCGCCTTACGGCGGGTGAGCGGGCAGGGTATTCTGTCCAACAGGCTTTCAGCCTGTTGGGCTGGCAATGGGAATAAAATTGCTCCATATCTTGAAAAATATAATTTGATGTGCTATATCTTAATTGCCCTAAGAAGTAGCTTTCTCAATGCGGCATCCAGGCCAACATTTGGGGTTTTGTTATAAACTAACCCCAGGGGGCGATCAAGTCCTGAATGCTTGAGTTAGTACTTAGGGTAAAATATCGCCCCCTCTTCTTCTTAATATCCACGGTAAGACACCGTGGAATTTTTATTTTATCCCAGTATATTCAAAAACCTTCTATTTTTAAGCTACCGGGATTGTAGACCTTTTAGCCGCCGCAATCGTCTAATCTTATGAAAAGCCTTTATTGCTGCAGTTGGCATTAAAGTATTTTTCATCAAGAAAGGAGGGTTGTATGAAAAAGGTAATCCTAGGTTTAATCGCGGGATTTTTGCTTATAACCTTAGGCAGCGGCACAGCTTACAGTCACGAGAGGGACTCGCGCGATGGAAAAGTAGTAATAAGGACCAGTCCCCAAATAAGCGTAAATTTATCGTCTTTGGGTATTAGAGTAAATTTTTCAAGAGATGGGCGTTCTGTCTGGATACCGGGACATTGGGAACGCGCAAACTATCGCAGAAATTATGGCTGGGTGCCGGGGCACTTCGAGAAAAGAGTAAGATATTACCCGCAACGTAACGATAACGGATATTGCAGAAGATAATTGGTTATTTTTGCTCAAAGCCACATTACGAGTTGCGGGTTACAAGCTCAAAATTGCTGTAAGCTATATGCTTGTATCTTGCAATTCGTATCTTTACCAGGCGTTATCCTGCATCCAGCTGTCTGCTCTTTTTAAATTCCTGCCGGTATTATAAACATCGTCGGCAACGCCTGCGGCAATGCGGTGAATGCCATATGCAGTATTTTTTGTTGTTTCGCAGCCATTGAGAAGAGAAACAAACATCAAAAGAGCCGCCAGCAAAAATATTTTACGCATTTACACCTCCTTAAATTTTGCGACGCAGTCGCTAAATTTAACCCCAAGCGCTTCAAACGCAAGGGCTAAATATAAATTCTAAACACTGAACCTAAAATATAAAACCTACCTCTTAAGCTTCTTTTCTATTTTTGCCCAGGTATCCCGCAAAGTAGAGATACGGTTAAAAACCAAATTTTTCCCGGAAGACTCGCTATCCAGACAAAAATAGCCAAGGCGTTCAAATTGATAACGTTGGCCTGACTGTGCGCCTTTAAGCGATGGCTCAAGTTTTGCATTGTTAATAGTTTCCAGCGAGCGAGGATTTATATTGGATTTAAAATCCTTTCCTTCCTCTGTTTTTTCCGGGTCAGGATTATTAAAAAGCCTGTCGTAAAGGTTAACTTGCGCGTCGAAACTATGAGATGCACAGACCCAATGAATTGTTGCTTTTACCTTGCGTCCATCCGGGCTGTTACCGCCGCGGGTCTGGGGATCATAACTACAGCGCAATTCTATAATATTCCCCTCTTTATCCTTAATTACTTCTTCACATTTAATAAAATAAGCATAACGCAAGCGCACCTCACGGCCTGGAGAAAGACGGAAAAATTCTTTGGGAGGGTTTTCGCGAAAATCCTCCTGTTCAATAAAAATTTCGCGGGAAAAACATATTTTTCTGGTACCCATAGAAGCGTCTTCCGGATTATTTACTGCCTCAAGCTCTTCAACCGCGCCTTCAGGGAGATTTACGATAGTAACCTTAAGCGGCCTGAGCACTGCCATTACGCGCGCGGCTGTTTTGTTAAGTATGCCGCGCACCGACTCCTCAAGCACGCCTACGTCGATTGTACTATTGAACTTGGCTACGCCTATCTCTTCGCAGAAATTATGCAATGCCTCTTTGGGGTAACCGCGCCGGCGTAGCCCCGCCAGGGTTGGCATACGCGGGTCATCCCAGCCGCTTACAAAATTACCCTCAACCAATTCAAGGAGCTTTCGTTTGCTTAATACTGTGTAGGTAATATTTAAGCGGGCAAATTCAATTTGCTGAGGATGAAATATTCCTAATTGGTCAAGAAACCAGTCATATAAAGGCCTATGGTTTTCAAATTCAAGCGTGCATATCGAATGAGTGATGTTTTCTATGGAATCTTCCAGGCCATGCGCGAAGTCATATGTAGGGTAAATACACCAGGCGTCTTTTGTGCGGTGATGGCTTGAATGCAAGATACGATACATTATTGGGTCGCGCAGATTTAAATTAGGATTCGCCATATCTATTTTTGCGCGTAAGGTCTTTGCCCCGTCAGGAAATTCCCCTTTACGCATTCGCATGAATAAATCAAGATTTTCGTCTGTGCTGCGGTTTCGATACGGGCTATCTTTGCCCGGCGCGGTTAAGGTTCCGCGCGAGGTGCGGATTTGATCCGCATTTAAATCACAAACATAAGCCTTGCCCTTTTTAATCAGCAGGGCTGCGTATTCATACATTTGCTCAAAATAATCCGAAGCATAAAAAAGGCGGTTTTCGTAATCTGCGCCTAACCATAAAACGTCCTTAATGATTGAGTCAACATATTCCTGCTCCTCCTTACAGGGATTAGTGTCATCAAAGCGCAGGTTAAATTTTCCGTTGTATTGTCTGGCTATGGAATAATTTAAATAAATTGCCTTGGCGTGGCCTATATGCAGATAGCCGTTTGGCTCCGGAGGAAAACGCGTATGTACCCGCGCCTTGAAACGTCCGGTTTTATTATGCTCATCAATAATTTCGGTAACAAAATTTGGTTTCATATAAAGACAGATGCCGCGGATTATTACGGATGCGGACGGATGTATTTATCCGTGACAGGCGTAATCATCTGTTTGCATCCGTGCCTACCTCCCAATAATCAATCAGCCGTTTTAGCATGGCTATAACTCTTTCTTTGCCCAAAACCTCCATGGTTTCGAATAAACTAGGGCCTACTTTTTTGCCGGAAAGAGCCACCCTCACAGGATGAACCAATTCTTTGGTTTTAAGGCCTAAATCATCCGCTGCCTTTCGGAATTCTTTTTCGACTTCTTCGTGATTAAAATTTGTAAGTGCAGAAAACTTTTCTGCCAATACATTTATCTCTTTTGACAAGTTGCGCGCAAGGATTTCTTTGGTATCTTCATCATAAGTATAATCATCGTAAAAACAAAATCTGGCGCGGACAAATAGGTCAGAGAGCTTAGAAAGCCGATCTTTAAAAAGCAGCAACACTTTTTGAACGTATTCCTTGTCCGCATCAGCCGGTAAAAAGTTTTTATCTTTCAGATATTCTTCAACCAACAACAAGTATTCTTGCGCTGATTTTTTCTTTATATATTCTGAATTTATCCAGTTTAGCTTATCCATAGAAAAAGCTGCAGCAGTTTTATTAACTTTTTTTATCTCAAAAATATCTTTAGCCTCGGAAAGCGTGATTATTTCGCGATTTCCCCCGGGAGACCAGCTTAAAAGCAGAAGATAATTGGCGATTGCTTCGGCTAAATAACCCTCCTCCTTATATTCTCTTATCGATGTTGCACCGTAGCGTTTGGACATACGGCCGCCTTCTTCAGACATAATCAAGGGGACATGCGCAAACTGAGGCGCTTTAAACCCAAGAGCTTTATACATAAGAATTTGTTTCGGAGTATTTGATATATGATCCTCTCCCCTTATGATAAGCGACATTTCCATAAGCGCGTCATCGATACAACAGCTAAAATTATACGTCGGGGTGCCGTCTTTTTTAATAATAACCTCTTCCTCTTTGGGTAATTCTTTAAAAACAATTTTACCCCGGATCAAATCATCAATTTCTACATTAGCATTAGCAAAATCGTATTTAAAAAATACAGCGTCGTCTTTCTTGTAGGCCCGGCCACTATCAACCAGCTTTTGCGCGTAATCGCGGTAAAGGTCGAATCTTTTTGACTGATAATAGATTTCGTCGAAGTCCATGCCAAGCCATTTTATGCTTTCCAAAATTTCATCAAGATATTCCTGCTTAGAACGCGTCAGGTCGGTATCTTCTATGCGCAGGATAAATTTTCCTTTTGTGTGGCGCGCGTAAAGCCAGTTAAAAAGACAGGTGCGCGCTCCGCCTATATGCAAATAGCCGGTTGGCGATGGTGCAAATCTAACTATCGACTGATCAGAACTTTTCATTTTGGGTTTCCTCCAAGAATTTGTTAAAATCTACTTTATACTTCTCTGCCTCGCGGCGGGCATCGTCGGTTGCTCCGGTCTTTATATATATTTTAGCTAAAAGCGCATGCGTGCCGCTGGCAGAAGGCTCAAAAAACAGGCTGTCACGGCAATACATAAAAGCTTTCTCATAGTCTCCCTGGCTGTAATAAATTCTCGCAAGAAGCAAATAAGCCTCATCATTGTTTGGATAAATTTTTATTATTTCATTCAGGTATTCTTTGCTTTTTTCATAATAACCCAGAAAGTATAAAACTTTTGCTTTATTGAGATAACTTTTTATAAAAGGCATTTTCAGTTTTACATCTTTAATCAAATCAAACTTTCCGACCTCGATTGAGCCAAAATCAATCACAAGATTTGCAAGCGATGGATTTTTTTCTATGAAATTGTCGCTTACAAAAATTATTCCATCCCAGCCAAAGTATACACATTTAAAACCCTTTCTATTTATATACTTTATAGCAGGCGCAGGGGTATCTGAGTAATAACATATGATAAAGCCGTCTAAATCGTATTTCTTAATTGCATAATTTAAAGCAGATTCGTTTCCTTCGATTATTTTTATGTATCTGCTAAAAAAATCCGGGCCGTAAAATTCTGCGCGGCCGTCAATAAAAACTTTTCTTTGCGGGAAAAAGTTAAATATCAGGTGCGCGCCGACGTTAAAGGTATTGAACATTCTTTCCGGAAGCTTATGCTTTTGTATAAACATCAGCATATCTTTGGGGTTCTTGTAGGGGTTTATATTAAAAAATGAATACTCTGCTTCTATTTTTTTATTCTGAGTAATCATTGTAACGCCGCGGCGGGAAAGGCCTCTAATCTGCTGTATCATACTTACAGAAAAAATAATAGCCAGAATAACAAAAAATAATCTAAGCAGGTTAAAACCTGCTTCTTTAAAAATAGTTTTCATCAAATAATCTTTTATGTATTGATATCTATCGACAAATATGACTATTGCAACCGGAATGAAAAAATACATATTGCGCAAAGAATTTAAAGAAAACGCGGCCAAGGCTACTGCGAGGCCCACATAGAATAAATTTAACTTCTTAAAAAAACCAAGGCACATAAAAGTGAATATTAAAAAACCGAACAAAAGCCGGTTGGCGGACAGGTCGGAAAGCGGACTTCCCAGCTCCTGAATATACCTATAAAATATTTTTTGGTTCCCGGATACGATATCTTTCAGGATTTTTAAAGGATATTTAATGGTTGCAAGCGGCACAGGATTTAAAAAGCAGGCAAAAAGAGTTAATATAAAAATTATTTTAACCGTATTATAAAAATTATTATCTATTTCTTCTTTTTTTGTCTTAGCCAATAAAATGTAAAGGAGCAAAACGGCTGGCCCTAGGAAAAAAAATCCGTGGATATTTACCCAAAAAACCTGAATTAATGGCAGGAAAAAAAGCATCCATCTTTTTTTAAAAACGAAGGGCGCTAAAAATAAAATAAAAAAAAGGAAGCTGAAATTATCCGGACGCAAAGAGAATCGCCCGAATGCTACGTGAAGGCCATAAAAAATAAGAGGGAAACCAAACATCCATTCTGCCTTGAGAGTAAAAATTGTAAGTATAAAAAACGACAGGCAGAAAACAACCGTGAGCAGGAAGAAAAACCCGTTAATACCCCAATTTTTATAGAGCAGATAAATTAAAATCTGGTAAAACCATTCATGATTCGTCCATGGCTCGCCCGCCTTAGAAAAAGAAAATATGTCATTCTGGGGCACAGTTTTGTGGGTAACTATATATTCTCCGGCCTTGGTATGAAAAAAATAATCGATATCGGTTAAGTTATATGAAACATATAAGGCAAGAAATGCGAAAAAAATAAAAAAAACCGGAAATTTCAAAAATTTTACCGCTTTATCGATAGTTTCCATTTTATATAATTTAATAATTACAACAAGCCTTGAGAAGTTTTTGCTACTTCCCGGCCCTTAGCTAATGCTTTAATGTTGATATTTAGCATCGGATTGTTGGCGCTAAAAATTTCCTTTAAAATGCCGATAATCGTTTCCTGCCTAAGGATATCCGGTTTTAGATAAATAAGTGCACCCAGGGCAACCACATTGGCGCATTTTAAATCTCCGCACTCCAGGGCAATTTTGTTTAACGGAAGATAAACTATCTTTTTAGCTGATAAATTTAGCTTATTCTCTATAAGGTCTGAATTTAATATTAAGGTGCAGTTTTTATCCAATTGATTTTTAAATTTATTCAAAGATTGCTGGTTTAATATTATCGCAGCATCTGGAGTTTCGACGAGCGCAGATGCAATAGGTACATCTGAAATTTTTATATAGCAATATGCGGTACCTCCTCTTACTTCAGGCCCGTAAGAAGGTATATACGTTGTAAATTTATTTTCTAAAATTGCGGCGGCCGCAATTACCTTGCCAAGGCTCATCAAACCTTGTCCGCCTGCTCCGGATAATAGTATATCCACTTTCATTATTAAATCCCAAGCTCCAAATACCAAATTCCAAACAAGTGCCAAATACCAATTTTCAAATGACCAAAACGGATTCCGTTTAAAACATTGTGGCTTTGGTCATTGGAGTTTATTTGATGCTTGGAATTTGTGATTTGGAATTTCATTTATCCTTTATTACTCCTAATGGAAATGTTTTTACCATTTCCTCATCTATCCATTTCATTGCGTCAGCGGGTTTTTTTTGCCAAACCGTAGGACAGGGGCTCAAAACTTCAACTATCGAAAAACCCTTGTTAGCCAGTTGATTCGTAAAAGCTTTTTTTATGTATGAGTGTGTTTTTATTATTTCCTTGGGGCTGGAAACTGCAGACCGCGCGGCAAAATTAACTCCTTCTAAGCCGGCTAAAATTTCACTAAATTTTATAGGCCAGCCTTCTCCGGCTTGAGGGTTCCTTCCCTGAGGCGTAGTTGCTGTTATTTGACCGGTAAGCGTTGTTGGCGCCATTTGGCCGCCGGTCATACCATAACAGGCATTATTTATAAAGATACAGGTAAGATTTTCGCCTCGGTTTGCCGTATGAAAAGTTTCAGCCATTCCTATGGAAACCAGGTCGCCATCGCCTTGATATGTAAAAACAACCGTTTCCGGCCGGCATCTTTTTATTCCTGTTGCAACCGCAAGCGCTCTACCGTGCGCAGCCTCACAAACATCAAAATCCCAGTAATCATAAGCAACAACAGCGCAGCCGACAGGAGCTACGCCTATTGTCTTTTCGCGAAGCCCAAGCTCATCTATTACTTCAGCAACCAATCTATGCAAAATTCCATGGCCGCATCCGGAACAATAATGCGTTGTAACATTTTTTAATGACGGCGGCCTAAAAAATTTTTTGGTCATAGCGCCTTCTTTACAAATTTTATAATCTCTGAAGCTGATGGTATGCCGCCTCCGGTTTTACCAAAAAATTTAATCTCTTTGCCGGGCAGGGCAAGCTTAACATCGTCCAGCATTTGGCCAAGGGACTGTTCGACTACAAATATTTTTTTTACGTTCCTGGCATATTTTTGTAACCCCGAATCTGGATACGGCCAGAGGCTTATCGGCCGAAACAAGCCTACTTTTAAATTTTCTCCGCGGAGCATATCGACTACTTCCCAGGCAATACGGGCTTCTGACCCATACGCTACTATCAAATATTTTGCATCATCTGCCTTGTACGAATGAAAACGTTGTTCGTTTTTCTTTATCTCTTCCCATTTTTTCTTAAGTTTTTGGTTGTGAATTTCAAGGGCGCCTTCTTTCAGGAAAAAAGATTTTGCTATGTTCTGTTGTCTTGCCTTTGCGCCTGTAAGAGCCCAGGGTTTTGGCGGGATTTTCTTTTTAAATTCACTTTTTAAAGGCATGATGACAGGCTCCATCATCTGTCCCGTTATCGCATCTGCCAAAATTAAAACCGGGGTTCGGTAATAATCCGCCAAATCGAAAGAAAGCATAACAAGGTGCGCCGCCTCTTGCGCGCTCCATGGAGCAAGCACCGGAGTATAATAATCACCATGGCCGCCGCCTCGCGTCGCCTGAAAATAATCCGATTGGCTGGAGCCGATATTACCAAGGCCGGGCCCTCCGCGCATAACATTTATTATAACTGCGGGAAGCTCTGCTCCGGCGATATAGGATATACCTTCCTGCTTAAGCGAAATACCGGGGCTTGAGGAACTTGTCAGCGCGCGCATGCCCGCGGCTGCCGCGCCAAAAACCATATTTATGGCAGCTAATTCGCTTTCTGCCTGGATAAATACTCTTTTTTCTTCTTTCATTCTTCTCGCCATATAGGTTGGAATTTCATTCTGCGGGGTTATAGGGTAACCTGCGTAAAAATAGCAGCCTGCTTTTATGGCAGCTTCTGCCATTGCTTCGTTGCCGGACATCAATATTTTTTCTTTTTTTATCTTCATATATTTTAGCCGTCAGCTGATATCTGATAGCTATTTCTCTTTTATTTCTATGCAGCAATCAGGGCAAACCAAGAAACACAATCCGCATCCGCTGCAGGTGGAACCGTCTTTAACTTTGGCGTATTTTATTCCTTTTTTGTTTAAATCTTCGGACAGAACAAGATTTTTAGAGGGGCAAAAGAAAACGCAAAGCTGGCAGCCTTTACATTTTTCTTTGTCTATCGAGATGACGATTGAAGCGTTCATTTTTGAAGAAGAATCTCGTTCGTTAGAACTTGTTTAATGCGCATCGAAAGGGAATATCCGTCTAAACCGTATATTTCAAAAAGTTTTTCTCTTTTTGCAAAAGTAATAAATTCATCGGGGAATCCGGCAGAGATTAATTTATTTTTTTCTGAAATACCCTCCGAACCGAAGAATTCCGCAATTGCGCTGCCGAAACCGCAGGCAAGGCTTCCCTCTTCAAGCGTAACTATCACTTTAAAATTATTTCCTATATATTTAAACAGAGCTTCATCTAACGGCTTTATGAATCTTGCATTCACCAAAAATGTGCTGATTCCTTCTTCCTTAAGCAAAGCGGCGCAATCGAGCGCATTTTTTACCATTGAGCCCAGCGCAATTATACACACATCTTTTCCTTCACAGATAATTTGCGATTTTCCTAAAGATAATTTTTCATCAAATCCCAAGGAATAAGCTTCTCCTTTTGGGTAGCGGATGCTGCACGGTGAGTTTTGGCTGAACGCAAACTCCAAACTATCCTCGAGCTCGCGGCTGTCTTTAGGAGCAATGCAAACCATATTAGGAATCATCCTTAAATAAGCGACATCGAACACGCCGTGGTGTGTTGGGCCATCTTCGCCCACAACTCCTGCCCTATCTATCGCAAAAACTACACCCAGATTCTGCAATGCCACATCATGTATTATCTGATCAAATGACCTTTGCAGGAATGTGGAGTAAAGCGCTACTACAGGTTTAATTCCGCCCTTGGCCAGCCCGCTGGCAAAACCGACTGCGTGAGATTCCGCAATACCTACATCATACAATCTATCGGGAAACTGCTCTTTGAATAGATGCAGGCCTGTTCCTTTAGGCATGGCTGCGGTTATAGCCACAATTTTTTTATCTTTTTTTGCAAGTTCAATCAGTTTTTTTGAGAAAATTTCTCCAAAGCCGTCTTTGGCCTCTTTTAAAGACACCCCGGTAGCTACATCGAAATTGCCTGCGCTATGAAAATCTTCCGGGTTGTTTTCCGAAGATTTATAACCCTTTCCTTTCTTGGTAATAATGTGCAGAATTCTTGGCCCTTTTAAAGAAATAACATTTTTAATAGTCGGAATAAGTTTATTAAAATCGTGGCCGTCGATAGGCCCGAAATACCTAAACCCGAGCTCTTCGAAAAATATACCGGGGACGATTAAGCCTTTAAGCGCTTCCTCAAATTTTTTTGCTTTAATGGTAAGTTTTTTTGCTATTGCAAAATGTTCGAGAAAAGATTCAAGTTCATTCTTTATGCGGTTATAAACAGGCATTGAAGTTAGCTTTACAAGGTAATTACTAAGCGCCCCCACGGAAGGAGAAATGCTCATTTCGTTATGATTGAGTATAACCATACAGTCGCTTTGGGTATGCCCGCAGGCATTTAGCGCCTCAAAGCACATTCCTCCGGTGAGTGACCCGTCGCCCACTATTGCAACAGTCTTTGAATTATTATTCTTTAGTTTTTTTGCCTCAGCTATTCCCTGCGCCCAGGAAACAGCCGTTGAAGCATGCCCTGATATATAAGTGTCATATGGGCTTTCCGTTGAATTAGGAAAACCGCTTATGCCCCTGTACTCTCTTAAATTCACAAACGCCTCGCGCCTTCCGGTCAATATCTTGTGAGCGTAAATTTGATGCCCTACATCGAAAATAATGGTATCCTGGGGGGTATCAAGAAGATAGTGAAGCGCAACCGTCAATTCAACCGCGCCTAAAGAAGAGGCAAGGTGGCCGCCTTTTTTTGCAACTACCTTAACTATTAAATCTCTTATTTCCCGGCTTAAAGCATTAAGCTCTTCCGGCTTGAGATTTTTAAGGTCTTTTGGAGAATTTATTTTTTCTAAAATCATTTTTCGCTTTTAAGGATTTCTTCTATGGCATCATTTATGATACGCCTGTCATTTTCCTTTATTTCATAAAATTCTATGCCTGTATCATAGTAAAATATGCCTTTTTTGTAGGGACTTTCTTTATTAACAACCCAGACTATTCTTCCTTTGCATATAATAATATTTTTGTTTATCTGTATTTCCAAGCCAACATTCGAGGAGGTTTCCAGTTTTTCCTCAATCACCACACGCACTCCTCCAGCGGAGATATTTTCTGTATAGGTAGTAATTACGTGTTCATGCAAAGTATGAATGGAAATACTGCAAGGAAATTTTGCTCTTACGAATCTACGTTTTTCTATGCCTTGATAATCCATTTTAACCTCGCTTTGCTCGGTTAAGCATCCTGTTTATATTCTACCCTTTTTATCGAGATGGCTTTCCCTGTTGCATCATCTGCCTCAATTATAACGCCCTGTATGCGTACGTCGTTCTGCGCCAAATTAAAACGAACCGGCAGGTTTGTAACAAAACGCTCAATTATCTGATGTTTTTCTCTTCCTAAAACTGAGTCGAAACTGCCTGTCATTCCAACGTCGGTAATATAGGCGGTTACCCCATCGATTATTCTTTCATCCGCCGTTGGTATATGCGTATGCGTGCCGACTACTGCGGTAACTTTACCCGCGAGGAAATATCCCATAGCAAGTTTTTCGCTGGTTGCCTCAGCATGCATATCAACAATAATTACTTTAACCTTGCTTCGAAGGTCCTCGATGATATTCCTGACTGCCCTGAAGGGACAATCCATCGGTTGCATAAAAACTCGCCCCAAGAGATTAACCACGCCTATTTTTTTGCCATTAATTTCTTTTATCAAACAACCGCGGCCGTTAGCTAGTTCGCCGTAATTAAGCGGCCTTAAAACATCCATTGTATCAAGAACCAGTTTTGCTTCCTGTTTTTTAAAGATGTGGTCACCTGTAGTAACCACATCTATTGAGCTTGCAAAAAGGTCCGCTGCCGTATCCGGCGTAATGCTCGAACCGCCAGCGGAGTTTTCTCCGTTTGCAATTATAAAATCAAGATTTAAGCTCTTTTTTAAAGAAGGCAAAGCCTCTTTTATGTAGATTCTAGCAGGCTTTCCTACTATATCGCCTATAAATAGTATTTTCATTATTTAGGTATTCTATACCTTCTTTAAAAATTCCTCAACCAAATTATTTCAGCGTAAAAAGCGCTTAATTCAGGCTGATTTTGGTGAATTTACTGCCTATTTTGCATAATCAATAGCCCTGGTTTCCCGTATGGCTGTTATTTTTATATTTCCGGGATAATCCATTTCTGCTTCAATTTTCTTCTTTACTTCGTGAGCAAGGAGAGAAACTTCTTCGTCCTTTACCTTGCTTGCCTGGATTATCACTCTTATTTCGCGTCCGGCAGAAATAGCATAACTCTTATCAACGCCCGGAAAAGAATTAGCTATGGTTTCAAGTTGTCTTAATCTCTTAATGTAACTTTCGAGCGTTTCCCTTCTTGCTCCGGGGCGTGAAGCTGAAATAGCATCAGAAACAAGAGCGAGCAGCGAATACAAAGAGTTAAATTCCTTTTCTTCATGATGGGCCTCTGCGGCATTTATGACTATTTCGTTTTCACCGTACTTTTTTAAAAGTTCCGCGCCTATTTGCGCATGCGTTCCTTCAACCTGGTGGTCTACTGCTTTTCCGATATCATGCAAGAGCCCTGCTCTTTTGGCAAGCCTGGGGTCAAGTTCGAGCTCTGAAGCAAGAACTCCCATTATAAAAGCCACTTCTTTTGAATGCTGAAGCGCGTTCTGGCCGAAGCTCGTGCGGTATTTCAATTTTCCCAAAAGCTTAATCAGTTCTGGATGAAGGTTGTGCACGCCTATTTCAAAAGCGGCCGCTTTACCTTCTTCCATCAATTGTTTTTCAAAATCCTGTTTGGTTTTCTCAACAATCTCTTCAATTCGCGCAGGATGAATTCTGCCATCCTGGATAAGCCTCTCAAGCGATATGCGGGCAACTTCACGCCTTACAGGGTCAAAGCTTGAAAGATTAACCGCTTCCGGAGTATCGTCTATTACAAGGTCTACGCCGGTTGCCATTTCAAACGCCCTGATATTTCTGCCCTCTCTGCCTATAATGCGCCCCTTTATCTCGTCATTAGGAAGCTGCACCACGCTTACCGTGCTTTCAGTTGTTTGCTCAACCGCGCATTTTTGTATGGCCAGAGAAACTATTTCTTTTGCTTTTTTTTCTGCTTCTTCTTTGACTTCTTCTTCCATCACACGTATCATTTTTGCTTTTTCCGACCTTAACTCTTCTTCATATCTTTTAAGAAGCAGCTCTCTTGCTTCTTCCTGGGTGAGGGAAGAAATTTTTCTTAATTTTTCTTTTTCTTCTTCTATCAACTGCCGAAGAGTTTCATTTTTACTCTCGAGTTCCTGTGAAAGTTTTTTAAGGTTTGTCTCCCGCGCTGAAAGCTCCTGCTCTTTGGTTTCGATAAAATCCAGCCTCTTTTCAAGGTTTTCCTCGCGCTGAATGAGGCGTTTTTCCAGTTGAAACAGTTCGTCTTTTTTCGCAGTATGCTGCTTGTCGAAATCCATCCGTAATTTATAAAGCAATTCTTTCCCGTCCAAATCTGCCTTGCGGACTACTTCTTCGCCTTTTAATTTTGCTTCTTTTAGGATTTTGTCTGCATCGTCTTTTGCCTTCTTAAGTTTATTTTTTTCGAAAATTTCGCCAAGCCACCATCCTGAAACAAGGCCGGCGACAATACCCAATAATACGTAAATAATTCCCATAATTACCTCCTTCAAAAAACCTGATTAAACCAAATTGTAGTTTACTTTAGAGACAGAAATTTTCGCTGACGATTACGTCAACTTTCTGATCCATGGAAGGATGGATAGGAAGGTCATCCAAGACTTGGGATTCGAAAGCGATACCCACTTTTTTACAAGGAGGATTCAGCCTTTTCAGGAAGCGGTCATAAAACCCTGCTCCTCTGCCCAACCGGTTACAATTTCGGTCAAAAGCAAGGGCAGGGACAATAACCATATCTATTTCTTCGATATTTACTTTTTTTGTCTTTCCCGGCAAGGGCTGCATAATCCCGAAAGGACCAACAGAAAAATCATCCTCCAGATTATTTACCTCGTAAACCTCTAAATCTTTTGTTTCTAAATTCATAAATGGGAAACAAAATCGCTTAAGCCCCAAATCTTTCCTAACCATCCCTAAAATATTTACTTCACCCCTTAAAGGGTAATAAACCATAACGAGTTTTGCATATTTGTATATAGGTAAGCTTGATAAGCGTTTTTCAACATTCTGGCTCCTCCTTTTTAACTCTTCTCCGGTTAAAGACAAGAGTTTGGCTAGTAATTTCTTTCTTAATTCTTTTTTTTCTTCACTCACGGCTAACAACATTTTAGACTGGAACCCCTCCTGGGGCGACGTTCCGCTTGCTATTTACCGCGGACATAGGCCGCGGCCATCTAGTAACGGGATAGTATACCATTTTTGCCTGAATAAGTAAACCCCGCTCAAGCTGGCGCTTGAAGCTTTATTGCAACACCTTTGACCCACAGAGTCGGGGTAAAATACCAAAAAAATCAAGGATTCTGGAAAATCAACTCCAGGGCCATTTTTAAGGATTTTTCCGTATCTACCATGGAGCTTTCCTTGGGGATAAATGCAACAATATCAAGCTCTTTTGCCTCTGCCATGGCCGCCATTGTGGGTTGCGCAGTAAACATAACAACGGGGATTTTTTTGTTGGTTTTACGGATTTTCCGTAACAACTCAATACCGTTTATGTCAGGCATCATATAATCCAGTATAATTACGCGCGGAGACGTTGTGTCAAGCGCTTCCAGCGCCTCATCTTTGGAACTTGCCGTAATTACCCTGTACCCCCAGGATTCTATTCTCTTTTTTATCAGAGTAAGAAAATCAATTTCGTCATCTACTATTAATACTCGTTTATTATCCATATTATCATTTTATAAGTTTATCGATTTTTTTCAATAGCTCCTGATAGTCAAAAGGCTTAAATACATAATCATCCGCCATGCATTCGATTCTTTTTTCTTCGATATTATCTATGCTTGCGGTAAGCAATATAATTGGAATATGTTTTAAGTCGTCGCGTTGTTTTATTATTTTACCGGCCTCTGAGCCGCTGACACACGGCATAAAAACATCAAGGATAATCAAATCGGGTTTAAACTTTTCCGCGAGGCCTATTGCCTCCTGGCCGTTTACGCCAGTATAAACCGTAAAACCATTTTTTTGCAAAATGAAAGATACTTCTTTTAAAATATCGGGCTCATCATCAACTACGAGTATTTTTTTATTCATTTTCGCGCGCGACGGGCAATGTGAAATGGAAAACAGAGCCGCCCGTATTTTTAGGTTCTGCCCAAATTTTGCCTTTATGTTTTAAAATTATTTCCTTGCATATTGCAAGCCCGAGGCCTGTGCCCTGCCTTTTTCCGCTGTCCTGGCGCTCTGCCTGTTCAAAAGGATTAAATAACCTGGGCAGGCTTTCCTCGGTTATGCCAACGCCTGTGTCTTCAACTATAACGTGCATAGTGTCTCCTTCAAGCTTACTTGTTATAGCGATTGAACCTTTGTCGGTAAAGGCTATGGCGTTGTTGACAAGATTGGTTACTACTTGTATGAATTTATCTTTATCGAAAGTAAAATCCGGTATTTTTTCATCCAGGTTTAATATAAATTTCAGATATTTCTTCTCTACCAAATGATGCATTGCTTTATATACTTCCTGAATTACTTCGTTTATATTATTAAGCTTCATATCAAAATGCATCTTCCCGGAATCAAGTTTTTGAAAATCCAAAACATCGTTAATCAGGCGGGAAAGCCGTTCAATATTTTTTTTGACTATCTCCAAAAAATCCCTCTGCTCAAAATTAATCGGCCCCGAGAGTCCGTCTAAGATTATATTTACTCCCGTTCGTATCGCAGCAAGCGGAGTTCGTAATTCATGCGAAACAACCGCGGTAAAACGCGATTGCACCTCTTTTGCTTCCCTTAATTTTTCCTGAGTATTTTTTAAATCGGTTATGTCGCGGATAACGCCTACAATAAATTTGTTGCCTTTATCGTCTATATATAAATTTTTTTTGGTAACTATTACGTGCCGAATGCCTTTGGAATCAGTCCATAATTCTTCATTTACGTTTTCTGTTCCGGCTTCAAAAACAACTTCATCTTTTGCCCAAAATACATCAGCTTGCTCTTTTGGGAAATAATCATGGTCGGTCTTGCCAAGCATCTCTTCGGTAGGTATTCCAATCATCTGGGCGTGAGCTTCATTAAGCAATACCCAGCGATGTTTTCTATCTTTCACGAAAATGGGGTCGGGTATTGAGTTGATGATTTTATAAAAATAATCCCGGGATTCGCCTTCAAGATATTTATGTTCGCTCATATTAGCTTACTAAAAACCATACCAATAATTAACCAGCGGTTTTGAATCTTGCGTCTTATCTATAACCACATTTTTAATCCTAGTATATTCCAGAAACCCCTCTTTTCCAAGTTCTTTTCCAAAACCGCTCTGTTTAAATCCTCCGTAAGGAAGTTCATTAAAAAACATTCCATAGGTATTAACCCATACTGTGCCTGCGTTAATTGTTTTAGCTAAACTTTGTGCCTTTGAGGTATCTTTTGTCCATACGGATGCCGCTAAACCGAAAACGCAATCATTTGCCAGGGCTGCAGCTTCTTCAATTGAAGAAAATCTGACGACAGAGGCAACCGGACCGAAAATTTCTTCCTTAAACATTTTCGTGTCAGATGATACCTCGCCAAATACTGTCGGCTCAAAGAAAAATCCATTTTTGAGGCCTTCCTGCTGCGGAATATCTCCGCCGCACAATAACTGCGCCCCCTCTTTTTTCCCTTGCTTTACATATTCCAATACTTTTTTGCGTTGAGATTCTGATATCAATGGTCCTATTTGAGTTTCAAAGTTAAGCGCCGAACCTATCTTTATGCGTTTTGCCTTTTGCGTAAAATCATTTATAAAATTATCATAGATTTTATCCTGCACAAATATACGCGACATCGCAGTGCACATCTGGCCCTGGTTTAAAAATATTGCGCACAACAGCCCGTTAACTGCTAATTCCAAATCAGCGTCATTTAAAACTATAGCCGCGGACTTACCGCCTAATTCCATCGTAACTTTTTTTACGTTTTTTGCGGTATATTCCAGAATTTTCTTGCCGACAGCGTTTGAACCGGTAAAAGAAATCATATCTACGCGGCTGTCAGAGCACAAAGCTTCTCCTATTGCATCACCGCTCCCGTTTATTATATTTACTACCCCGGCAGGTAAGCCTGCTTCTTTTACTATCTTTGCCAACTCCAGAGCAGAAAGCGGAGTCAGGCTTGAGGGTTTCAGGATAATGGTATTACCGGCACAAAGCGCCTGTGCAACCTTCCAGGAAGCAATCAAAAGCGGATAATTCCAGGGGACAATCAAAACGGAAACACCCCGAGGCTCGCGGATAAGCTTAGCCTCTGCGTTTGCTATCTGCGATTCAATTTTTATTGTTTCTTCGTTTAAAAATTTCTCAAAGTTATTGGCAAAATAATCGAAAGTTGCGGCGCTTGATGGAATATCCATAAAGGTTGATTCTTTGATGGGCTTTCCTGAATTTAGGCTTTCAAGTTCTGCCAATTCCTGGGCTTTTTCCAAAATGCCTGCGGCTATCTTTAAAACATATTTTTTACGTTCGCTAAAAGACAGGTTTTTCCAAGGGCCGTTATCAAAACTATCGCGGGCGGATTTTATTGCGTATTCTATTCCCTCTTTTTGCGCGACACTGACTTTAGCGATTATCTCGCCGCTTGAAGGATTGATTATATCCTGTTTATTTTGTGTTTCTTTGAATTCGCCGTTGATAAATAGAGGGTAATGAGGAATCATAATACAAGCTTACGCTTTATTTGAACTTTACCTGCTTAAACAATTGAAATAACCTGCTAAAAGGCACATACCATTTAGAAAGCTGGCCAAGAGCGCCTTGCAGCTTCATCTTACCTTGAGTTACCGCAACAAAAGAATCAAGTTTTCCCAAAAATACCTGCTCCCAGACTGGTCTTGGCGCAGAAATTATAAAAGGCGCGTCAGCGTCGTTATCGAGCCTTACAATTTTTCCCTGTTCAAAATTAAATTTATAGGCTGCGCCTGTGTCGTCAAGCACAACCGCAAGCTGCACGGTTAAATTAAGTTCTTTTCCTTTAGTCGCTATCAATTCATCCTTGTTTACCAAGTCAACTATAGCTTGTATGTGCTCGCGCGAAAACATTGGATAGGCTATATCATTTTTTGTAAGATTTTCTTTAAGCGCTGCTTCCAGCTCATCGAATGTTTCTTTATTGAAAAGCCTAGCAATAGCTGCAACGCGTATCGCTTCTTCTAATGCTTCGATTAAAGCCAAGGCATTTTCGAATTTTTCACCCATAGAAATTACGCCGTGGTTCTTAAGCACAACCAGATTGTTTGTTTTTAGTGCGCTAACTACAGCTTGCGGGTTTGTTACTGTAGGAGTATCCTGCTCGATGATTGGAACCTCGCCTAGATAAAATTTCGTCTCGAAGGTAAGTGCTTTTAAAGATTTAATAAGCGCAAAATAACCGTTTATCAAAGGCGGGTGCGCGTGGATGACTATTTTTGCCGGAAAATTTTTATAAACTAGACTATGCAAGGGTAATTCCGAGCTCGGTTTCTGAGAAGCATCTGATTTAAGGGTATTTAAATTTACCCTGACGATGCCTTCCTCTTTTAGGTCGCCCAAGAACGTGCCGGTTGCGCTGATAAGAATATTCTCTGAATCAAGCCTTGCGCTGATATTTCCGGATTTGGCAACACACAAACCTGTCCCATAAAGCCTTTTTGCCACATTTATGATTTCATTTTTTATGCTTTTTTCCTGTTCGCTCATTTGTGCCTTAAATCATTTAATCCCTATTAATTTCTAAATAAATATGTTCTGTAATCAAGTTATTTGGCGTTACGTCAAACGCCGGATAATACCCCTTTGCCCCTTTCGGCGCAAGTTTAACGCCCTGGTATTCAAGCAATTCACCCTCTGGCCTTACTTCAATTGCGATATCCTTGCCGGTTTTTGCATGTGAAGGCGGGGGACATAAAACATAAAAAGGGATGTTGAAATGTTTTGCCAAAATAGCAATCTGGTAAGTTCCAATTTTATTTGCGATATCGCCGTTTTGCGCGAGATGATCGGCTCCTACGATAACTTTATTTATTTTCTTCTCGTACATAACCTGGGCTGCCATATTATCTGAAACTAATGTGACGTCGAACCCAAACTTCTGCAGTTCCCAGGCAGTTAAACGGCTGCCTTGCAGATAAGGCCTTGTTTCGGTTGCGAAAAACTTTATCTTTTTGTTCGCTTTGCGCGCAAATACCCCGATTAATGGCATCTGTCCGCTTATATTACAATGCGTAAGTATGCTATCTCCGTCATTTAACCGCTCACTCATTGCGCGCGCTTGTTCAATACGTTTGTTTTTGAGGACTTCCAAAAATCCAAGTATGCTTTCTTCAAGCGGCGCGCCGGAAACGGCCCAGCCTAAAATCATGTCTGTTAAATATTTAAATGAAAGGGTTGGCCGCGCGCAATTTACGATTTCTGCGAGCTCAAATAAAACCGGTTTTATGTCTTTTTTGTTTTTGTTCTTCTTTATCGCCATAAGGAAAATATAAAAAACAAGAATTACCTGGCCTACTGCGCGCGTTTTCATGTCCTTTATCGCTTTTATAGCCTCTCTATAATTTTTTGCTTTTATGTATTTTACTTTATGAGGCAGAAGAGTTTCATCAAGTATATAAATGGTATTACCCCTTAACTCAATCGGCCAGAATAGTGGAGAAAATTTCATAAGCACCTTGCTCTTTAGTTTAGCCGCAACATAACTCTCTATATTGCGCTAAAACTTTTGCTGTTATACTGCCCGGTTTACCGTCGGCTATTTTTTTGCTCCCGCATTCTACCAGAGGCATAACCTCAAGTAAAGAACTGGTTAAAAAAGCCTCATTGCTGTCGTATAAGTCCTCTAGCGTTAATTCTTTTTCTTTTATCTTAAGGCGTAAATCCATAAGTTCATTAATCAGTAATTGCCTGGTTATTCCTGCAAATGCCCCTGATTTTACAGATGGCGTAATGATTTCTTTTCCTTTTACCAGAAATAAATTGCTGCGGGAGCCTCCTATCAGATAATCTTCCTGGTTTAGCAGTAATGCTTCGTCTTTATTCGCCTTTTGCGCATGAAACCAGGACATCCGGTTTTCAAGATAACTTAAAGATTTTATCTGAGAAAACGGGCTCTTGGTGTCTCTTCTGTAAGGTGAAATTATTGCGCTAAAGCCTTTATCGTATGTTTCATCCGGATAATAACCGAATTTATCGGTATAAATAATTATTCCGGTTGAGTTTCGTTTTTTATAGGCAGTTATCCTGATATAGGCATCTTCCAGCTTATTTTCACAAAGTAACTGCTTTATTTTATCAGTAAAATCTAAATTTATTTTATCTATACCGAGAATTTCTAAATTTTTATTCAACCTATCGATATGCAGGCTTAGAAAAGGCAGTTTTGCCCGGTAAGCACGCAGGGTTTCGAATACTCCCCAGCCGAATAAAAACCCCGGTTCAAAAACTTCTTCAATGGTTTCTTTCTCGATGAGTTTCGAGTTACAAAAAATTTTCATTTGGCATTGAAAAGGCTGCAAAAATTACCTGTTATAATCTTTTCTGCCGTATTTTGCCCCAATGCATTTACCATTGCGACATTTTCTTTCACATTGGGTGCTACCGGATAATCCGAACCCCAGAGAATTTTATCTTCACCGAATAAATCAATCGCAAGCTTGATATTTGCTAAAGACGCGCCAGAAGTATCCACATATACTTTTTTAAGTATTTCTGATGGCAATTTGCCTAAATCTTTTACCAAGTCGCGGCTGCGAAGCATTGCATAAACCCTGTCAAACCTGTCTTTTAAAAACGGCACAACACCACCAAGGGAAGAAAAAATAAAACTTACATTAAATTTCTCTAAGGCCCCGTCCATCATCAAAGCGCCTAAAAACATTGAATTATCAAAACTGTATTCTAAGACCGGCATTAAAAGCGGGTCTTTTATGCGTTCAAAACCTATCGGATTTATTGTCTGGGGGTGCACAAATATTGCAAGTTTATGTTTTTCTGCTGCTTCAAACAAAGGTTTAAGTTTGTCTAAAACGAATGCACCGTCTTCGCTCGAAGTTATACTGATTCCCTTAAAACCTTCTTCTCTTAAGTGCCTTACCTGCGCAGATATATTCGCGCTTAAATCAACGATTCCAAATCCTATAATTTTGGGGTTCTCTTCTACGAGGGCTGCAAGAAAAAAGTTATAAACTTCACATAATTTCTGCCAGCCTAATTTTAAATGCGCATCTGTGGCAGGATAAACCAAAAGTGCTTTATCAATTTTGTTTGTATCCAGAAATTCAAAAAGCCTTATCTTATCGGACCATATCCCCTTATAAAAAGAGGCATTTTCCGATATCTCCTGTGGAATAAAATGTATGTGGCTATCGCACAACATAATAAAAAGTTTACAGTTAACAGCTTACAGTGTACAGTTTTTACAGTAAACTGTACACTGTTTACTGTAAACTGAATTAGATGTGTTTTTCTCCCTTAACTGCTCCCGCTTCCCACTTTGAAACTCCGCGCATAACATCCTCGAAGCAAAGTTTTGCAAGCGGATCAAAATTACTTGTCATAATTCTTTGGATGCGCCCCGGCTTTGAAAAAAATTCACGCATACACCAGGCACCGAGCCTCCCGTAATCTTCAAGAGTCAGATGCGGTGTTGGCATAACCGGATGTAAAAAATCCCATTTAAGAAAATCAATCTTTTTAATATCAATTTCTCCGCGTTTTATTCTCTGTCTCCAAATTGGTGAATTAGGAGCGGGCGTCACGTAACCGACCCAAAGAATATCCGGGTCAACTTCATCGGTAAATTCAAACCTTTGCTTTATAGAATATTCCGTGTCATCATCGAAACCCATCATAATATCGGCAACAATTGCGATATTTTGGGCGCGCAGAATATCGATTGTTTTCTTAATCTGATCAATGGTTATACCTTTTGCTATTTTCTTAAGTTCTTCCGGAGTTGTTACTTCAATTCCAAATACCCCCATAAACATTCCTGTTTCTTTCATGAGAGGCAAAATCTTTTCGCAATTAATCCAGTCGACGGCCCTGCCTAAAGAAACCCATTTTATCGGATTGTTATGTTCTTTTTTCAACTTGCAGAATTTTTCAACTCGCGCCGGATTAACATTAAAATTATCATCCTGGATAACTACTACTTTAGTGCCCATTTTATGTAACAAGTCCAGCTCCTCTATGACTCTTTCCGGAGATTTCGCACGCCAGGTTAAAAAATCCTGCGGGCTGCGCGGGTCATATTGATCCCACTCATAGCAAAAAGTGCAAGCTGAAGGGCAGCCGCGGGAAGTCATCATTTCCACAAACGGCTTCCAGAAAGTGTGTCCCACATATTTATCCATCTGAAATAAATCATATGCGGGAAGAGGTAATTTGTCCAAATCCTGCAAGAGCGGTTTATGCGGCCCCATTACAGGCTTACCGTCTATACGGGAAGTAACACCTGCGACATCTTTCATGTTTTTGTTTTTATCTATAGCATCGATGAGATCAAAAAACGATTCCTCTTCGCCCATAATTACATAATCAATAGCCGGGTTGCTCTCAAGAGTTTCAACCGGTAAAGCGGAATACCAAAGGCCGCCGACAATGATTTTTGTTTTTGGAAGCGCTTCTTTTATCAAGCGGGCAGCCTGGTTAAAGTAAGCTATTTCGCCGTACCCAACCGAACAATGTATCATATCGCCCATAACAACAATGTCGGGATTTTTTTCTTTAACTTTTTCGGCAATATTTTCAATAGGAATACCCAAAACTGTTGCATCCAAAACCTCGAGGTTATCATAGCCTTTCTCGCGAATATACGCCCCCCATTGAGCATATAATTGATTAGGTGCAAAATGATTTCCGTGCGTTGCCCATGCGCCGATTTTCGGCATTACGAATAGAATCTTCATTTAAAACCTCCTCAATGAGACTTATATTTTTTCAGGCTGCCCAACGGGGCGTCCTGCTGGACTTCCTGCCTGAAAAAATATTTAGTCGAATTGATCCCGAAGCGCTTCGTGTAAATTTTCCTGGCCGTAGGCCGAGAAAATTTACACGATATACAGGCGCGAGGGACAATTGTTAGTATAAACATTGCACATTTACCTTACTTCTCCGGATGATCCTGCTTATACGGTATAACTGGCTTCGTCCATGGCGTTTGCTGGTTAATAACTGCAATCTCAAGCGGACAGACATTTGCCGGAACAGTTAAGGCAAATCTTAGCGCGTTCTCAATGGCCTCAGTAGTCATTAAACGCGAGGAATTTGCAGTTATTTCTTCTAATTTACCGGTTAGGTCTGTATCGGTTACTCCCGGCAAAAGCGAGGTAACCTTAATACCATGGTCGCGCAATTCCCAAAATAACCCCTTTGAAAAAGCGCGAAGCCCGACTTTTAACGAACTATACACAATAAAATTTCTCGGCAGAGGGTCACAAAGAGTTGAGCCTGAAACCATATTGATTATTGCCCCGGATTTATTCTTTATCATATCGTTTATTACCAGGCGAATCAAGCGCACATAACCCAAATAATTGGTATGCGCCAGCCTTTCAAAATCTTCAATCGGCTGTTTTTCAAAAGGATACTGGCTGGATACGCCTGCATTATTTATTAAGATATCAATGTTTCCAAACTTTTCTTTTGTTTTGTTTACTAAATTTTCCAAATCTTCCAGCTTGGTAACATCGCAAGGCACAGCCAAAACCTTAACTTTATATTTTTTTTCTATTTCTGCGGCAGTTTCTTTTAACGGGCCTTCTCCTCGCGCAGCAATAGCAACGTTCGCGCCTAAACTCGCTGCAACAGAAGCGAGAGCCTTTCCTATTCCACGGCTCGCACCGGTTACAATTGCGGTTTTACCTTTTAAATCTGAACTCATTTCCTTACCTCCTCTTTAGCTCGTAATTTGAAAAATTATAAGTGAAAGCTGCCTCATGGTTATTGTCTTCCGTGCGGGAAGTAACTTGCTTAAGGAGCTCTAACCCGTCTATTATTTGATATTCAATCATAAACGTTACTTTTATTTCTGCAGTATGCATGCCGGCATCACGCAATAAAAATCCTTTTGGCGTCTGAATGAATTTATATACTGATGTTACGGTCTGTTCGCCGGCCATAAGAACATTCTGCGCAGCTGAAAAATCTTTATTAAGAATCATGGTGCCATCAAGTCCGTTATTTTTATATGCTATCTCGAATCCGTTTTCTGTTTCTTTAATCTTATTGATTGTGCTGGCTTCGTCAAAAATTGCATTAAAAACAAAAGGTTTCCAACCCGAGCAGAAAGAAGCAATCATTCCTTGTCCAGATTGGATGATTTTCTCGTTGTCGTGGTCGAATGCCGTGTTGCCGGTTTTTTCATAGGGAGTATATTCAACTTTGTGATTGCCATTTTCATCAAAAATCAGAAAATATTTAACGGAGTCCAACGCTTTTGCTTCTTTGCTATTGGCGCCATATTTTGAAACAATTGTATTTTGGGTCTGCCGCATAATATCGCTTAATATCGTCACTTCGCATTTAAAACCCTTTAAACCTTCTTTTTTCAAGTTATAATACGCGCTGTTTACCCTGGAAATAAATTCTTTAATATTGCTTTCGCCTTCAATTGTTTTAGCAACTGCAACTTTATTCCCATTTATCGTATTAATTTCATCAATATAATAGGTTATTGGAACACCGTTAATATTTAATTTTATTTTTTCGTCCGTTTGTTCAATTAAATTCGCTTCAATAGTCTTGCCGGATTTGAGAACGACCGTATCGCCAAAGGCTGCAAATGGCAATAAGATTAAAAAAGCACTTATCAAAATCGTTTTTGGGTTTCTCATTTCTATTTTACACCTTGATAATTAATTGTTTTGTAAAAATCAATAAAACAAAAAGCGAGACTAAAACAATCATAAAACCAAAACCAAAGCTTTTTTGCATTATCAGTCCGGAAAAGGCTACACCCAGGCCTCCCGAAACAAAACGCACGCTTGAGTTTAGGCTGGCTGCTTCGTGTAAAAATTTCTTCGGTAAATCCGTAAGTATTGTGGAAATTCCCGCGTGATTAAATGTCCAGCCTAATCCCCAGATAACCATAATTAAGCCAAGGATAAAAACCGGCATTTTAAAAATAAGAAACAGTACACTTGTAATCATTAAAATTATTCCCAGATTAACGGTCTTTATTCTGCCAATTTTATCGGAAAGTATTCCTCCGATTGTTTCTCCGAATACTCCGCTAAGGCTTGTTAAAGTAATAAGCATACTGATTGCAAATTGGCCTATGTTATACTGCGTAGAAAAATAAACCGAAAGCCATTGCTGAAGGCCATGATAAAGCAGGCTTATAATAAATATATAGGTAAACATATACAAAATAACCTTATCTTTAAACGGCTCTATGTAATTGATGGCAAATTTCTTATTAACCGGGGGAAAATGCGGCAAATAGAAATGCATAAAAGGCAAAAGCATCAAACCTGAAATTGCCGGCAGCAGGAAGATTAAGCGCCAATGCAAAATACCGCTTAAAAATAGCCCCAGAAGAGAAGCTATGAACGTCGAAGCAAAAAAAATACCGACAGTTCTTCCTCTTTTTTCGCTCCCATGCGACTGTGCTATCAAAATTAAAGCAAGCGGTATAACGGATGCGCCAAAAACTCCCATAAAAAACCTTGCCGCAAAAAGCATAGAGATATTCTTTGAAAAAGCAGCCAATAGATTAGCCGCAGAAAAAGATAAAAGGCAAATCAGTTCAATCTTTTTGGCGTCAAAGGAGCGGACCAGGGGCCCGTAGAAAAGAGCAGCTATGCCGTAAGGAATCATATAAAGCCAAACAATTCTGCCGGCGACAAATTCCGAGACTCCAAAGTCTATTGCTACAGAAGGGATAAGAGCAGCTGCCGCAGCAACGTTGAACGATAAAATCGCGCCTTCGAGGCACAGAATTATAAAAGTCAGCTTTTTCATTTTGTGGAAAATACCAGTTATTTTTGCGCTTCTTTTTCTATAACTTCTTTAAAAATTTTCAAATTATCTTTTGAGTGTTTATTGATAAATCCTTCTACCTGTTCGTCGTTAAATTTTGCCTTTTCATCCATTTCAAAATGCTGAATCCATGTAAGCTCAATACCGTTTGGCCGCTCGGTATAAAGCCAGATGATTTTCATAAATTTAAAGGGAAATTTCGGCTCTTCGCGCTCTGCATAGGCAAAATTTTTATCTTTGAATAAAAGCCGCCACGATTTCCAGGTTCTTCCTTCATCGTCCATAAGTTTAAAAGTTATCTTGTTGCCTTCTTTTTTTTCAACTGTTGCCTCCTTATATTCACCGCCGAATAAATCTGTCCAGCGCTCGATGTCATTGGAAACATTAAAGACTTTTTCGTAAGGGGCATTAATTATAATTGAATTAACTGTGTGTCCCATTAAAACCTCCTTAATTTTCGCCTGAGGCGAAATTTAACCGATATATAGGCGCAAGGGATTATTTATATTCATCGATAATCCCAACCACTCTCGCCCAGGCAGCACCAGTACATTTTATTTTTACCGGAAAACAATTTACTTTAAAACCAAAATCGGGTAATTTTTCTAAATTTGCCAGCCTTTCTATATGGATAAATTCGCGAGTGCGCCCATAGAAATGCGCCGGGTATAATTTTTTCGCATTTTTAGTTTCCAAAAATTCTTTAAGCATAAATCTGTAAGGCCGGTCTATGCCCATAGTATCAACGCCGAAAATTTTTATTCCTCTATCCAGTAAATAATCTATGGCCGAAATATCAATGCCAGGATAATCGCTGAAGTATTTGGGCCCTCCAAAAAGCTTATCCGCTCCGGTGCGTAATAAAACAATGTCCAAAGGTTTCAGTGTATAATTTATTTTTTTCAAAACGTCTTCTAAATCTTTGGCCGTTATTACTTCGTTTGGTTTTTTATGAGAAACATCAAGTTTCACGCCGTCTTGATAACACCACTCAAGAGGAATTTCTTCTGCTGTTTTGGAAACGCGGCCTTCTGACTTTGAACCGTAATGAAAGGAATAATCCAGGTGCGTTCCAATATGCACCGGCGAATGCACAATTTCTAAAGATAAAAACTCTTCGTCCGGCAAATCTTCTTTTTTAACAATGCGCTTACCTAACATGTGCTGAAGTTTTCCCTTTAGGGTCTTGCCCATTAAAACACGGTTGAATTTTTCGACCCCTGCCCTATGCGACACGCGTTCTATTTCAACGTGATGCACCTCAAAGGCTTTATCGTCAATAGGAAGGCTTAAATCGATCAGTTTCATTGTTTTTTCTTTTCTATCAACGTCGTTATTTCAAGCGGTGTTGAAGTTTTTGTTATTTCGCTTGCGGCTATTTTTACGCCGAACTTTTTACCCAAAGAAACACAAAGCTCAACCATTTCTGTTGAGTCTACGCCAACTGAGTCATAAAGTTTTTCACTTTCGGAAAGTTCATCAACTTTCACATCCAAAATGTCAGCAATTGCATTTATAACGTCTTCTTTTAATGCCATACTTCCTCCTTAAATTTTTCAACAAAGTTGGAAAATTTAACCCAAAAGTGCTCTCAAAAAATATCGAACGAGTACTCTTGTGAGAGATTTTTTGAGTATATAGCCCAACAGGGCATCCTGCTGGATAGGCACTTCGGGGTTATACCTTTAAATTATTTTTCAACTGCTAAAACTACGTTTATCCCGCCGCGGCCACGTGCAAGCAATAATGCTTTATTTATCTTTTTTTCTTTTGCGTCATTTGGGGTATAATCCAAATCACAATAAGGATCATTCATCTCATAATTGATTGTCGGGAAAACAAGATTATTGCTCATTGAATATAACGTTGATATTAAATCTAGCGCCGTTTGCGCTCCTAAAAGATTTCCATACATACTTTTTGGCGCGCTAAGTGAAATATTTTTAAGTTCTTTACCAAATACATTCTTAAGCGCCTGGGTTTCCAAGTAATCTCCCATAACAGTTGCTTCTGCATCAAGGCAGATATAATCAATATCTTTCTTCGACCAGCCTGCATCTTTCAGGCATTCTTCTATCGCATATTCAAAACTTTCTGAATTTGGGCTGTAACGCTCATAGTGATAGCCGTCTGAAGAAAACCCAACACCTTTTAAAAATCCGTAAATATGCGCGCCTCGTTTTTTGGCGTGCTCCTCTTTTTCAAGATTAACAATACCTGAGCCTTCAGCCAGAACAAAACCATCTCGATATAAATCGTAAGGTTTATAGGCTTTTTTTGGATTAAGATTGTTTTTTGACAACTGACCGCAGGAATTTGAGCTTAAAAGCGCGTATGGCGTAATCGGCGCTTCCATTCCTCCGGCAAGCACATAATCGTTTTTTCCTTCGGTTATATTTTTTGCCGCATACCAAAGGGCAAGCGCAGAAGATGCTTTATCAGCTACTATTGTTTTACTATAACCTTTGATTCCGTAGTAAATTGTAATTTGCCCTTGTGGAGCAGCAGGAAACCACGCTGAGGCCATATAAGGAGAAACTCCTTCCCTGCCTTCAATATACATATCGCGCAGTTCTGTTTCGGCAAATAGCCAGCCGCCTATGGCATTACCCATAAAAACGCCCATGCGTTTTTTATCAACGTTATTTAAGTCTATCTTTGCATCCTGCAAAGCCTGCTCAGTTGCAACAAGCGCCATGTGAGAAAACACATCAATTTTTTTTACAAGACGGCTGGGTAAATGCGAATAATGATCCAGCTCATGGACCTGGCCTGCTATACGGGACGGGTAAAGCGAGGCATCAAAACGTGTAATTTCATCTATAAAGGAATCACCGCGTTTTAAATTTGCCCAGAAAGTTTCTTTTTTCAAACCGGCCGGCGAAACAACTCCGATACCTGTTATTGCTACTCTTTCTTTCATCTTCCGCTCCATTTTTTAAATATAATCGACGAATGTATTCCTGAAAATCCGCTGCTTGTTTTTAAAATGTAGTTGGGCATATATTGTCTTTTCACGTTTGGAATATAATCTAAATCGCATTTTGGATCCGGCTCTTCCTGATTTATCGTTGGCGGCAAATATCCTTTCTCAAAAATCATCGCGCACAAAACACTCTCAACCGCATTTGCCGCAGCCAAAGGGTGGCCTATCATAGACTTAACCGAGCTTATGGGCAGTTTATACGCATAATCTCCAAACACAGCTTTATAAGCATTTGTTTCAAATACATCGTTTTGGCGCGTGGATGAACCATGCGTATTTATATAATCTATATCCTCATTTTTTATACCGGCATCTTTTATGGCATCTTTAATGCAACGCTCCATTGCTTCGCCGTCTTCCGGTAAATCCGTCATATGAAAGGCGTTGCAGCTTGTGCCGTAACCGACTAATTCTCCATAGATATGCGCTCCGCGGGCTTTGGCATGCTCTAATTCTTCAAGCACTAAAACTCCCGCGCCTTCTGAAATTACAAAACCGTTTCTTTTGTTGTCAAAAGGCCTGCTTGCCTTATGCGGTTCTTCATTGTTTTTGGCCAAAACATTTACAACGTCAAAAGCGCCGAAAGTAATCGGACAAACCGGCGCCTCAGTTCCTCCGGCAATAACTACATCCTGTTTACCTTCTCTTATAAGCTCAAAAGAAAATCCTAAAGAGTCTGTTGCTGCGGTGCATCCGGTTGAAACCGTACAATTAAGCCCTTGCGTGTGATAAATTGCTCCGATTTCCGCGCTTGGAGTGTTAAACATAGCGGCATCATAAAGATAGGGCCTGCCCTTTCTTGGGTCTATCGGCCTTTTTCCCCAATCAGTTACAAGAAGAAATTCTTCTTCCATAAAACGCGTACCGCAAATTGCATTTGCTAAAATTACACCGCATTTTTTCCTGTTTATTTTATTAAAATCAATGTGGCTGTCTTCAACTGCCTGTTTTGCGGCTGCAATGCCAAACTGAACATACCTGTCCATACGGAAATGGTCTTTAATGCCGAATTTTAATGGGTCAAAACCCAGGTCCTGTGAAGCGATTTTAGAAACAAATAAACTTACGTCAAAATTTTCTACCCGCTCGACAAAAGGCTTGCCCGCAATAAGATTATCGTAGAAAGTATTTTTATCTTCTCCGGCTGCGCTGATTACCCCTATGCCTGTTATAACTACTCGTCTCATTTAGTCTTCTCCTTGATTGATTATAATAATCTGCTTTTCAATCTTCCGGCTCAAAAAGCGCTTTTAAAAAGCTGTTTTCTTTTTCAAGCTTTTTATACTGATCGTGCGTTATCGTTCCTGTATTATACCTATTGATTAAACGCATATGTCTTTTTCGTTGAATTTTCTGAGCGCTGCCAACATAGAGAACCGCGAATACAACAATAGCTACCAAAGCAATCATCAAGCACACCTTCACAATTTTTCTTGCTGGATAGTCCATTATTTTCTCCTGCTTACCTTAAATACAATATTCCCGCCATCCGGGCAGGTTACAGTATTAATACCATCCGGGTCATCCATAAAGAAAAACTTTGCGCCGAAATTAAGCGCAAAAAGCGCCGGAAATGCGCAATGATACGCGGCCCCGCAAAATCCTTCCGGGCATTTAAGCCCCTTAACTTCAAATTTATCCCCAAGTTTATACTGATAAGCGCATTTGCCTTTTGCCGCAACAACTTCCAAAATCATGTCTTTTGGATTCGGCCCTTTATGGTTTGGGTCTTTTTCTATTGCTTCAATTTTCCCGTCTTTATCAAAAATTTCCGCTTTAAATTCCAGTTTTCCGCCATCCGGACAGGTAACCAATAGCGAACGCTGGTTATCCCTGAAACCAAATTTTGCGCCAAAACTTAAAGCGTAAATTACAGGAAACAACGCATGAGCAAGCCCCAAACAGAAATGCTTTGGCGGATGGGTAAAATCTTCCAAAATTATCTCATCGCCTTTTTTGTAGCCATGGTAGCAATCGCCTTCAACTTTATTCACTGTCAATTTCAGGCGCGGGAAAGGCGTGTTTACTTTTTCTTCTCCCGCCAAGCTTGTTTGCGGAATTAAATTTTTGGTTTTGGCAATCAATTCGTCTATGCTTAAAAATTTTTTTTCTTTCTCAACTTTCTTTACAAGTTCGACCAACTTCTTATTAAGCGGCGTATGGAATGAGTTTTTTCTTCCCAAATCAACAAAGGCGCCGTTTAAATAATCTATTTCTGAGGGTTTTCCTCTTTTTATGCTTTGTAGGATTGAGCCATACAAAGGCTCTTTGCTCAGGTTAACCATAATTCTCGAAAATATCTTAGCTGCTTCTTTTATTGGCATAGATGTAAGTTTGGTTACCTGTTCAACCGTAAAATCAGGAAGATTAACCAGTTTTGTGCCTGATTTTTTCACGGCACCCAGGCCCTCCTGCCATATTCCGATACTTATCTCGCATAAATCCAGATTAAGAAAACATTCCTGCATACTTTTTCCGCAAATTGCCGGTATGCAGTTGTTGGCATTTGCGAAAACCTTAAGCCATTTCATCCCCTTAATGTCATCGGTTATTTCAATAGGAAAAATCCTGCCAAGCAATATTGAAACGCGTTTAACCCAATCATCATTTTCGCCAAAAGGCTTGCCGATTACCCATTTTCTCTCAAAATTATGAACTATCTCTCCGGGCCTAAGATAGGTAGCCCCAAACATCACAATACTTGAGATAATATTTTTCTTAGGAACGAATTGCGCAACAATATTGTCAGCCTCAACTCCATTTTGAGTAGTTAAAATGACTGTGTCATCAAGATATTTTTTGCTTTCTTCCAGGGCTTTTTCTATATCCTGCGTTTTAGTGGCCAGAATTATAAGGTCTACCTTTTTATGCAAAGAGGTTACTGCCTGAATGTTTACCTTAATATTCCCGCGCACACCGGTAATTGAGAGGCCTTTTTTATTAATTGCCTCAACTGTATCTTTGGTGCCGATGAGAAATACATCTTCTCCCTGCCCCTTAAGATACCCTGCAACCAAACCGCCTATCGCACCAGGGCCTATTATTGCTACTTTCATTGATTAAGATACTCCATATTTCTCATAATCAATATTCAACTTAGTCAGTAATCTTTTCAACATGTCTTTAAATGCGGGAGGTATTTCTTTAAAAAATGCCTCGATGAGTTCTTTCTCCTTGACCTCGGACATATTTTTGGTTTTAGCAATTTCTTCAGCTGATTCTTTAACCAACTTTTCTGCAATTGAACGATGGAATTGCGGCAAGTTACTGATTACCTTATCAAATATTTCTTTTGCTTTTAGATTCCAATTTATTTCGGGCATATCTCTCCTTGTAAAATTAACTGATTACCTCAAATATTGTTTTTGTCATTTTTTCTTCTGCATCGAACAGGCGAAAATCGGCAAATCCCATTTCGCCGGTTAAAAGATTATCCGAAACTACCAAAATCGCGGCAACGCGCGTTTTATAAACATTGGAAATAGTAACAAACGGGCTGGTTACCATATCCACGCAAATTGCTCCTTTTTCTATATAAGGATTTACAATTTCTTTGGTTTCTTTAAACATTGCATCCGTTGTCCAGCAGGCACCCTGATAAACTTTGCCCTGTTTTTCAAAAATTGTTACCAGCTTTTTGGATAAATCTTTGTCAACATGGGAAATAAAATTGTCATCAACATAATAACGCGTTGCGCCGTCTCCTCTGATAACTTTATCGACAACGACAAAATCTCCAACGGTCATTTCCTGTTTCATGCCTCCGCAGGAGCCAAGGCGGATAAGCGTTTTTATTCCTCCAACGCATAAAATTTCCGTAACAAATGCCGAGTCCGGGGCATAGAAACCGCCGTTACCTACGGTTACTTTCTTTCCTTTATATGAGCCGGTCCAGAAAGTGTAGCCTAAAAAAGTAAAATTTTTGACAGGATTTTCCAGGTATTGAAGGCATCTTTGCGCGCGCTGCATCTGCCCGCTGATAATACCAATTTCTCCGAAATCTCCCTGGCGAAACTGTAAAGATTCAAGCAAACCTTTTGCATGCAGATGAACGTCTCTTTGCATCATGATATTTCTCCTTCATTTTGTTGGTTCTTTTCTTCTTCACCCTGCTGGTTGACCTCGCCTTCGTTTTGTTTAGCAGGTTCGGCTTCAATTGTTTTTTTAAGCGCCGCCTTGTCAATTTTTCCGACTCTGTTCTTAGGCAGTTCCTGGACAAATTCGAAATAATGCGGAATCTTGAAATGAGCCAGGTGCTCCTTTAAAAAATCCCTTAACTCCTGCTCATCTATTGCTTGGCCGTCTTTTGTAACTATAAAAGCCTTTGGTACTTCTCCTCTTAATTCATCGGGCACGCCTATTACTGCGACTTCCTGGACTTTTGGATGAAGCTGTATTTTTTCTTCGACTTCCGAAGAAAAAACTATTTCACCGGCAACCTTTATCATATCTTTTTTCCTTCCGGCAAGGTATATAAGCCCGTCTTTTCCAAAATATGCAATGTCACCGGTACGCAGCCACCCTTCCCCCCAGAAAGCATCTGAGCTTAAGGTGGGTTCTCTGTAGTAACCGCCGGTAACACCTTCCCCATTTACTAAAAGCTCGCCTTTTTCTCCGTATAACAAGGAGCCGCCCTCTTCGTCTATTATTTTTGCCTGCATCTTAAACCCAAATTTTCCGATACTGGATATTTTATGCTCATCCGGCGGAGAAAAAGTATTTGGAGCAGCGGTTTCAGTCATGCCCCAGCCGTTTAGAACAATAGCTTTTGGGCAAGACCTATGAAACTTTTTAAGTAAAGCAGGCGATGAGGGTGCGCCAAAAACAACTGCATACCTTAAAGATGAAAGATTAAATCTTTCACATTCTTTAAGAGATAAAATTGCAACATACATCGAAGGCACTATACAGAATATCGTAACTTTATATTTTTCGATGTTTTTTAAAAATTCAAGCGGATTAAATCTCGGCATTACAACAATGGATGAGGCAAAACGAAGCATTAAAAGCAGATAATTAAGCCCGCCCACGTGGGAAAATGGAATGCCGCCGGTGCAATAAACATCGTTTTCAGAAATACCTAAAAAATGGTTTATGGTATCAACCGGGTTATCAAACTGTTTATAGCTAAGCATTACCCCTTTAGGATGCCCTGTTGAGCCGGATGTATAAAATATTGCCGCAAGGTCTTTATCAGAAGATGACGGAATTGGAGCCTCATTGCTTTCCTGCGCCAATATATCATCAAGAAAATCGCACTCGGGAATTTTTTCTTTGCAGGTTATTATATATTTTACGGAATAACAGTTTTCCCGGATATTCAAAATGTTTATATCTTTTTTCGGCTGCATGATTAATACTTTTGGCTCGCTATGATTTAATAAATGAATAATTTCATTTTCCGTAAGCATAAAATCAAAAGGTATCAGGGTAGCTCCGATAGAATATGCGGCCATTTGAGCGAAAATAGCATCCGGGGTGTTTGCGGTAAAAATAGCAATTTTATCTGGCTTTTTTATGCCCTGCCTTGTAAAATAGTTTGCTATCTTGAACGCGGAATCTTTAAGCTGCAGAAATGTTGTTTCTTTGTCTTCGAAGTGAAAAGCACATTTTTGCGGAAATAAAGAAGCCTGGTTTATTAATAATTCTTTTACATTCATATAGTACTCCTTGCCCAGAGGGGCAATACCCGCGCAATACATCGCCAGCAAGGCGACACTGGCGCAATTCCATTAAGCGCCAAGTGTGATAAGCGCGGGGTATAAACCACAAGGGCATACTGGCCAATCCTTAAAGGCCAAGTATTTTAGTAAAATTTTAATAGTAAAATTTTACTATTAAAGGTTTTTTAGTCAAGTAGTTTTTTTAATGAGGCAACTTAATTTTCTATACCTCAGGCATAGAAAATTAACGTAGCCGAATTAACCCCGCCCTTTCTTATCATGATTTATCCAGGGCATGAAAGGGCGGCATAGCAATTTTACAGATGAAAACCGTTAAAATAGGCTCAAAATCAATAAATACCAATGTATTTTTAGCGCCTTTGGCAGGATGCTCTGACCTTAGTTTCCGGCTTATTTGCCGCGAATATGGCGCTAAATTCGCTTTTTTCGAGATGATAGATGCCAATTCGCTTATTTATAACCGCATACGAAGCTTGCGGCTCATTAAAACAATCAAGGAAGACGAGCCTATTGCCGGGCAACTGCTGGGAAGAGACCCGCAGATATTGCTCGAAGCAGCTCTTCGGCTTATAGATTCGGTAAGCATTTCTTTTTTGGATATCAATTGCGCCTGCCCGGTAAGAAAAGTGGTCAAGAAAAAATGCGGCGCATACTTATTAAATGACCTGGATGGCTTGTCAAAACTCATTAAAAAACTTGCCGGCAATCTCTCTGTCCCGATAACCGCAAAATTGAGAATAGGTTATCTCGACAAAAACAAAAAACAAATAACGGAAGTAGCAAAAACATGCGAAGACAGCGGAGCGTCCGCTCTCTTTGTCCACGGAAGAACTAAAACTCAGATGTATAGCGGAGATGTAGATTATAATTTAATAAGGGCGGTTAAAGAAGCGGTAAACATACCTGTGTTTGGCAGCGGAAATGTGCTTACCCCGCACTTAGCAAAAAAAATGTTTGATGAAACAAATTGCGACGGAATTCTTGTCGCGCGAGGCGCATTAGGAAGGCCGTGGATGGCTAGAGACATTATGGATTATATGGAAGGCAAAAGTACAGCTGCGATAAATATGACAGGAAGGAAGACAGCGCTTAAAAAGCACCTTGTTTATTTTAGAAAATATAAGGAAGTAAAAGATACAATAAAAGTTGGCTTTATGAGGAAAATCGCGATCTGGTATCTTAGAGATTTTACAGAGTGCGCGAGAACGCGCGGAAAAATATGCAGAATTAACAATTATGACGAATTACTCCAGCTTATAGACAGCCTGCCTGATGATTAAGCTACTTCTTCTTCTAATTTTTTGATTAAACTTTCGGTTTCTTTAAGAAGAGTCGGCGGGAGCAGCTTGGATATTTCTATTTCTTTCTTCATGCTTTTAAGCACGTTCAAATATCTTTTCACAACGCCTACGCGTTCTTTTTCATGGGTTTCTTCAGGGTCAATTTCTTTGCGCTGCCTGATTAAACTGGTTAAATCTTTTTTTATAACCTGAGCGTCCCTTCCTTTTTCAAATATATCTTTTTTAAGGTTTGCGTAATCCTGGTTATCGAGAACTTTATTATTTTTCGCTTTTCTAAGGAGATCGACCGATTCATAAGTAGGGACTGTAGTTGCGGGCGCCTGCTCTGTATATTCGGAACTTAAATATTGCGGCTCTTCCTTCTCGAGAAAATAATAGGAGCGCAGTAATTTCATAGCGGTTAACTTCTTTATACCTATTTCCTTGGAGGTATAGCCTTCAAGCGTGTTAAAGCCCCAGTCTTTGTAAAGCTTATCTTTCCACACCGTATAAAGCGAGCGGCCCAAAGCAACCCATGATGTTTTGAAATTTTTTGCGCTTTCAAGCACATGATAACGCAAAGAATCTTCGCCGACACTTTGCATTTTTTCTTCAATATTTTGCATAGATTTTGTTTTATGGGTATCCATATCAACTCTCCTTATTTTCTGCGCAATAGCAAATTCTAAATATAAACAACTGTAGATTAAGGGGTAGGTTAATAAACGGGCCTCAATCTGGTTAGCGGGTCATTTTATGTTTTATTTTCTCAATATGGCCGAGTTCCGCATCTTTTAATTCGATTAGAAGCTTTTTTAGTATCGGGCTTGTAGTAATTTTAAGCATATCCTCATAAAATTTATAGGAAGATTCTTCTTTTTGAAGCGCCAGATCCAGAATATCTGCAGGTGTTTGTGGTTTTGTATATTTATCCTTTCTTTCGTATTTCATCGTCCCTCCTTAATTTCTCAGCCGCAGGCTGATAAATCAACTCCACGTGCCTGACTGCCGCAAAGCAGGCAAGGCGGGATTATTTTTGATTTTCGCCTTTCGAGTTTGTGGTTACCTTAACTTAATTCCTTCCTGGGAGCTTAAACTTGCGCGAATTGCGTTATGGATTTCATCCACTTCCTGTGAAGTAAGCGTGCGCTCCTTTGATTGATAAAACAGGCGCAGTGAAAACGCGCAAAATTCTTTTTCCAAATCTTTTCCTTTATAGGTATCAATTATAATATAATCGCAGATATATTCTTTCTTTTCTTTTATTATTTTTTCAACATCGCTGAAATGCCTGCTTTTATGCAAGGCTACGCTTATATCCCGAAATACAGCCGGATACGGGCTTATTGGTAAATAACGTTTCAGCGAACGCGCCGAGCAAAGGCTGGTTATATCAAATTCGCAAAGGTATAAATCTTTTTTGATTTCGAGTTCGTTTGCGAATTTTTCATCGAGTTTTCCCAGGAAGCCTGCCGATTTTTTGTTTATAAAAACCTCCAAAGCATTCGCACAAAAGAAAAGGCTATTTTCTTTGAATTCAAAATCATTTATATTGAGAAGCTTAAAAATTTCCTCTATTACTCCTTTAAGATAAAACAAATCTTTTCCTTCCTCACAAACGCCCATTGACAGGCGGGGCAATTCGCAAAAACCGTCAGTACTTCTGGAATAAACATTTGCGATTTCAAAGAAACGCAAATCGCTGCGGTTTCGGTTTAAATTATAACTGACTGCCTTAATCAGCCCCAAAGACAATCCGGGGCGCAGTGAATTTTCCTGCGCCCTTAATGGATTAACCAATTTTATCAGATTATCATAGCCTAATTTGTTAAGCTCGCTATCGGACTCAATGCTATAGGTGATTATTTCATTAAGTTGTAAAGTGCAAAGAAACTGCCTTAATTCTTTTTTGAATTCATAGATTTCATTCTTTACTACTTCATGCGCAATCGCCGGTATCTGCTGCTTTATTTTATCGTAGCCATAAATCCTTGAAATCTCCTCGTAGACATCAACATTTTCTGTAATATCAAATCTATGCCTGGGGACTAAAAGCGTCAGTTTACTCTTGCCTGACTCTTTTACCTTAAAGCCTAAATTCACAAGAATGCTTTTTACTTTGCTCTTTGGATATTCTGCGCCAAGGTTTTCATTTAATCTATCGAGTTCCAGCAGTATTTTTTTATCTTTGGCTTGCGGCTTGCGGCCTGCCTCACCGTAATCCGTCATGCGCCCGCCGCAAACATCTGTCATTAACCCGGCTGCCTCAGCCGAAGCATACTCAAGATAATCAGCAAATACCTGTCTTTCAAACCGGTAGGATGAATCTGTGTCAATGCCGGCAACGCGGCGCGAATGCCGTATTCTAAGAGGAGAAAATATTGCGGCCTCAAGAAGAATGTTTCTGGTAGCTTCTGTCACCTCGGTATTTTTTGCGCCCATTACTCCGGCAAGAGCGATAACCTTTCTATCGTCTGCGATGACCAGGTTCTCGGAATTTAAAATTCTTTCTTTTTCATCTATTCCTACAAACTTTTCGTGCTCTTTTGCCCTGCGTATATAAATATTTCCTTCGATTTTATCTTCGTCAAAAGCATGCAAAGGATTTCCCCATTTAAGCATGCAGTAATTTGTAATATCAACAACGTTATTTACGGAGTTTATCCGGCAATTAACAATTCTTTCTTTAAGATACTCCGGGGAAGCTGTCACTTTTACATTGCGGATGCGCCGTGCTACATAAAACGGGCAATCTGCAGTGTTTTCTATTTTTATAAGTTTATCTTTGATAAGAGGCGATTTTATAACTTTGGGGTATTTTATGTTCAGTTTTTTGCCAAGACAGGCGGATACTTCCCTTGCTATGCCAATCATTGAAAGCCAATCATACCTGTTTGAAGTGATTTCAATATCAAAAACATGATCGCTGCCTTGCGCTTCGTGATGCTCCACTTCAATACCAGCCATAGTAAGAAGCTGCGCAATTTTCTCCGGCGGTTCCTTAACTTCAAACAGATCTTTTACGAAATTTAAGCTGAATCTCATTTACTTTTATTTTATTTTTTTTATATCCTGCTGCATTTTTTCCATCAATTGCTTCCCCCTTGAAATTACAATATCCATCTGCGAAATAAGCTCTGATGGCGCTCCGTGGCTTACATACGCGGCCCTTAAATCTTCCATTGACCCTATGGCATTATTTTGTAATTTTTGGAATATTTCTGCTTTATTAACTTCCGACTTACCAAGCGAGCCGGTAAATTCCAGGTAAAGATCTACACTTTTAAGAAATTTTTCATGATATTCCCTTAATTCCGGCGGCGGAGACAAGGTTTCGCTTCTTTTTTTAAGCAGCTCGCATTTTTGCAGCATTTCATCCAATACCGCCATTTTAGATTTCTTATCCAAAGGCGCCATTTTTGTGCCGGCCTCTTCTCCTATCTGATGGAACTCCCTGGAAATAGCCTGCACCTGCTTAAGATAATCTTCTACGCTTTTTAGCCAATTATCCCAATTTTTCAGCTTAAGATTTTCTTCCTCTATTTTTTTTGCTTCAACAGACTTAGTGTTATCAACAACAGTTATTTTTTCTTCCTGCTTTGAAAGAACGTTCCCGTCGATAGTTTTTATTTCGTCAAAATAATAAGTTACAGGTATACTTTCTACATCAACTTTTATACTTTTATCTGTTTTTTCCAGAATCTTACCCGTTACTGTTTTCCCGGAATTTAAAACGATTGTTTCGGCAAAACAAAACAGGCCCATAGAAATTATTGCTAAAACTAATAATATTTTTTTCATGTTTTACTTTTACTTATATTTCTTCAACCCCCGGCAGTTCGAAATTTAAAACTGCTCCAGGAACTTTACATCATTCTCGTAAAAAAGCCTTATGTCATTTATGCCGTATTTAAGCATAGCCGGCCTCTCTACCCCCATGCCAAAAGCAAAGCCTTTGTATTTTTTCGAATCTATGCCGCAGTTTTCAAGTACCTTTGGATGAATCATTCCGCAGCCTAAAATTTCAAGCCAGCCTTTCCCTTTGCACAAGCTGCATTTATCTTTCTTTCCCTTACAGATAAAACATGAAATATCTACTTCAGCCGAAGGCTCAGTAAAAGGAAAAAAATGCGGGCGAAGGCGCAAATCAACATCCGGGGAAAAAAACAGCCTTGCGAAATTAAGCAGCACCCCTTTTAGGTGCGCAAAATTTATATTCTTATCTATGGCAAAACCTTCAACCTGATGAAACATAAATGAGTGCGAGGCATCCACCGCGTCCGGCCTGTATACTCTTCCCGGTGAAACCACGGCAATGGGCGGCTTGGATAGCCTCATTACCCGCGCTTGTGATGGCGAAGTGTGGCTGCGCAGCAGAAATTTTCCTCTGTTCTTTTCTTTTGGCTCTGGTATGTCCAAATAGAAAGTATCAAATGCGTCACGAGAAGGGTGGTCTAGCGGTATATTTAAGGCGCTAAAATTATGCCACTCATCTTCTATTTCCGTCCCTTCAACTACGGTAAAGCCAAGCTTTTCAAAAACAGAACAAATTTCTTCGCTTACTACATTTAAGATATGGCGGCTTCCGCGGGTCAAACGGCTGGCTGGATAGGTTAAATCGATTTTTTCTTCTTTTGCGCTTAAACTCTTGGATTTTTCGGAAAGCGCAAAAGTTATTTTATTTTTAAGAATGTTTAAATTCTTACCCCAGATGCCTTTTTCTTCTTTGTTCAAAGACGGGACCATCGAAAAAAGGCGGTTGATTTCAGCTTTTCTTCCAAGATACTTTATTCTTAGCGCTTCTATGTCAGAAGGAGCCTGCGCAGTTAATAAATCTCTCTCGAACTCTTCTTCAAGCTTTTTAACTTCTATTTCCATATCCTAATTTTATAAAATAAATAACCGTTAATGTCAAACAAATTATAAGGAATGCAATCGCTACTTTAATTTTGCGCGGCGAAATTACTTCATCAACGTTTTCACCTTTTTGGACAATCTGTAAACTTACTGCGTGTATATCCAAATCTCCTCCGTGCTCGATACACGCACGGTTAAACTTTCCTTTTACTTCAACAATATCGCCTTTTGCTTTATAACTGCCGGCATAAGAAATTTCTTTAACCAGGGGCTGCGGCAACCATATTCCTATTGCGTTTTTACCATCGTTTACGTTTATCCAGGCGAATCTTCCTCTTACCATCACATCTCCGATAACTTCACCTTTGTAGTCTATTTCTTCTCCATCATACTGCTTTGCTGAATTGATAAGCTCTGTGCTGGAAATAGTTTCAGAAAAACAAATTAAAGACCAAATAAAAAAAACAAAAGGAAAAATAAAAATTATTTTATTTTTCCTGCAATTCATAATTCTTAATTCATAATTTTTTAATTGTTTCATTTTCCCTTTATTGCCGCAATCAAAAATCCAAGCAAAGTAAATATTGACATAAATTCAAGGCGGCCCGCCCACATCTGTATTATATAGGTAAACTTTAAAAATACGGGCATAGCTGTATCGGTTATGCCGCAAGAAAGCCCTACATTTGCAGCAGCTGACGTAGATTCAAACAATGAATCAACGAAAGGGTAACCAAAAAACATACCAACGAGTGCACCTGCCGCATAAAGAAGAAGGTAGCACAAGCTGATTAACAGGGCTGCACGCACCTGCTTGTCTTCAAGAAAAATGTTTTTTACATGGTGGAATCTTTGAACAACTATGGCTTTTTCGGGAAGCATTATTCTTCTTATATCCTCTTTAACAGCCTTCATTATTATTCCAATGCGAAGCATTTTTATTGCGCCTGTAGTTGAACAAACTGCTCCACCTAGAGCCATTGCGAAAATTACACCGGTTAAAGAAAGCTCATTCCAGCCACCTATAAATTGTTTCGCGTATATCGTTTGGAATCCTGTTCCGGTATGACCGGAAATTAACTGGTAAAAACCTTTTCGAAACAAAACTATTGCGGGCTGATAGATACCTAATTTATGAAGCCCTATGGCAGTAATAATAAATGTTATAACAATTGTAACGAAAAAAGTCCGCATTTCTATATTACGGAATAATTCCTTAAAATTACCGGTCCAGAGATGATAATGTAATTTGAAATTTATGGCGCCTAATATCATAATCACTATTGTTATAGTTTCAAAAGTCATATTATGATAGTAAAGTATATTTTGAGATTGCGGAGCAAACCCTCCCGTATCAAAAGCAGCCATAAAAATACAGGCGCCGTGGAAAAAAGCATTTTGGGCTTTCATTCCGTTTAAAAGCCCGGTTATTCCGAGCGCAAGAGTTCCGAGTACAAGAAAAATTATGCTAACCAGCCAGATAAATCTTGAGGTATGGATAACATTTGGCAGCACCCTTTCATCGCGGGCCTCACCAACATACATTTTAAATGCCCCTGAAAAGCCTTTCACAAAAAGCGAAAGGGCAACGATTACAATACCCTGGCCGCCGATAAACATTATAAGGTGCCGCCAAAGATTATGGGCATAGGAAAAATGATCAATGTCTTGAGCCAGGGTTAAACCTGTAGTTGCAAAGCCCGACATAGCATCGAAGCAGGCATCAAGGTAAGATTTAAAATGCCCGCTTAAATACAACGGTATTGCTCCTATCGCTGTTGCAACCAGCCAGGACAAAGATACGACAATCATTCCCTGCATCCAATTTAAATCTTTATCAGTGAAACATATCCTGGTAAGTATAAATCCGCAAAGAAATGACACTCCAATACCGATAAAAAAATCAAAGGTAGGGCTTACTTCTCTAAAGCCCAACGCACATATAATAGGTATAAGCATAAAAAGACCAATACCTATTGTGATTTTCCCAAGATAATAACCGATTATTTTGAAATCGTCTAAATGAGGTTTTAGAACCATATTAGTAAATAATTATCAGGCATACCAGAAAAGCTGCCGCCATAATTGCCAGCGCGTAAAGTATTTCCATAGAAATACCTTCTATAGCATTAAGAAGCACTTTCTTGGTTACATTTACTTTTTTAAACATTTATAGGTTAATGACGGTGGCTATAAAATACCCCTGACAGGTGGTTATAAAACTTTGCATTATAACTTGCCCACCAAAAGGCTTAAAAGCGATGGTTCATTGCCGATAAGCGTTAAAGCAATTATATCGTCTCCGGGCTTAAGTTTTGTATCGCCCTTTGGTATGATGACTTCTTCGGCTCTTAAAATGGATACGAGGGTAGAATTCTCCGGCCAGGTAATTTCCTGAATTGATTTTCCTATTACCGGGGAATCTTCCGGAAGGTCTACGCGGACAATTGCCAGTTTTCCGCGCTTAAAGCTTAGGAGGTTTACAAAGTCTGAGTACGAGGCTTCTTCTTCAATTATTTTTGCGATTATTTTTGTATCATCAACCGGAACGTCAACGCCGAGCTCGGAAAAGGTTTTTTCATTGTCAGGATTATTTACACGGCCTACGGTTCTATGCACTTCAAATTTTTCTTTGGCAAGCTGGCAGATTATAAGATTGTCTTCATCCTCACCTGTTACGGCAGCTAAAACGTCCGCCCGGTTGACTCCGGCTTGCTCTAAAATATCCGGTTCACAGCCGTCGCCGTTTATAACCAAAATATCAAGTTGTTTTGCCAGCTCGTCACAAATGATTCTATCTTTTTCAATAAGGCTCACTACGTGCTTATTCTGATTGAGCCTTTTTGCCAGGTAATAGCCGACTTTTCCTGCGCCAACAATTACTATATTCATAATTTTATAAGCTAAATCTTTCTTTTATCTTGCTAAGGCTTCTTACTTTAACTACACCCATTAGAATATCGCTCTCCTCAATCTTTGTTTTCTCGTCAGGAATTATGACTCCATCCATACGCCTTACAGTAACTACGATAAATTCTCCCGGGATATTTAAACTTTGAACGGGGCTACCGATAAGATTTTTTTTAGGGTCTATTTCGATAACCCCTAAATCTTTTGTTTCAATAAGATAGCTTGAGAAGTGGCTTTCAATGATTTTGTCACGCAGCATAGCCGCAAAGAGTATGGTTCCGCTTATTATGTCCATGCCAAGCGCTGCGTATATGTGGGCGCGCTGAGGGTCATAAACTCTTGCAATAACTTTCGGCACGTTGAATATTTTCTTTGCAACCTGCGCGGAAATGAGGTTTGTGTTGTCGCCGTTTGTAACGGTACAGAAAGCATCTGCCTTTTCAATGCCTGCGCTTTTTAACAAGTCCTGGTCAAAGCCGTTGCCAACCAGCGTTATGCCGTTAAATGCGCCGCCCAGCCTGTCAAAAGAAGAAGGGCTTTTGTCAATTACGACAACATCATGCCCTTCGTTTGAAAGCAGTTTGGCAAGTTCTGAACCTACACGGCCGCAGCCTACTATGATTACGTACATATTTTTCCTTAAAAGCTCTCGGCCTTCAGCTCTCAGCTGTCAGCTCCCAAAAGGGTGCCCTTGAAGGGCAAGCTGAAAGCCCCGCCACCTTATAAAAATATTTAGGCGGGTCAACCCGTTGGTTGAGATAACTGATAGCTTTCCTTATTTTTTTACTTCTTCTACTATTTTATCAAAAACCGCAGGATATTCAGCTGCTATTTTTGCAAGCATGTCTCTTGAGAGAAGAACGTTTTTCTTCTGCAAATCATGCATAAAATCATTGTAGGTCAGCCCTTTTTCCCTTACTGCGGCATTGATACGCGTAATCCAGAGCGCGCGAAATTCCCGGCGTCTGGCGCGTCTGTCTCTGTAAGAATAAACAAGCGCGCGGCGTACTGTTTCAATTGCGCGCCTGAAGTTTTTCGAACGCCTGCCCCAATAGCCTTTCGCCATTTTAAGGACTTTTTTCTTACGTGCACGCGAAGCCGGTTGTTGTTTTACTCGCATTTACGATACCTCCTTAATGAGACTTATATTTTTTAAGGCTTCCTGCCTTAAAAAATATGTAGTCGAATTAACCCAGCACTTATTTTTGAAAGTATGTTTGTGCTGAATAAAAATAGTTTTTTGGATAGTTATTATTCTACTAGCCCAGCGATGTTACAAAAATAAGTGCTGGGTGAAATTCAGCCTAATATTTTTTCTGCGCCCTAGTGGCTTGAAAAAATATTGGTTTCATTTCAAAACGAATACGGCAACGCTCTCTTTACCGCCATTCTGTCTACGCCGACAACAAGCGCTTTTTTCCGTAAGAATCTTTTCCTTTTCTCGGTTCTTGCGCTTAGAAGATGGCGCCTGCTTCCTTTTGAACGAAGAATTTTTTTGTTCTTCGTAACTTTTAATCTTTTTGCAAATCCTTTCTTTGTTTTTAGTTTTGGCATATTTTGCTCCTTAAATTTCGCGACCGCGTCGCGAAATTTAACCCCAGGCGCTTCAAGCGCAAGGGGTATATAAATATAATATTTTCAACCCTATCTGCCACGTAAACAGGCATTCGCAGTAATTTGTCTTACTTCGGCCCCAATACCATTATCAATGCTTTTCCAAGCATTATCGGATCCTTGTCCACTTTGCCTATTTTTTCTATATCCTGAATGAGTTTCCCGATAACACGGTTACCCAGGTCTTTATGGGCGAGTTCTCGGCCGCGAAATAACATTCTTATTCTTACCTTATGGCCTTTCTCAAGAAACTCTTTTACGTGTTTTGATTTTATTTCATAGTCATGCATATCTATTCTCGGGCTTAAGCGTATCTCCTTAAGCTGGGCCTGTTTTTGGTGTTTTTTTACTTCTCTTTCGCGTTTTTCCTGCTCATAGCGGTACTTTGAAAAATCCATTATGCGGCATACCGGAGGATTTGCTGCGGGAGCTACTTCAACCAAATCAAGCTCTGCTTCGTCCGCTTTTTTCAAAGCAAGTTCCCGCGGAAAAATCCCAAGCTGTTCTCCTTCCGGCCCGATAATTCTTAATGTCTTGGCAAATATCTTTTCGTTAACTCTTATATACCTCACTCTTCACTGCCTCCTTCTTAAATGGCATATGCCACTGCCAATATATTAACCGACTGACTCTTTTTTTAAAAGAGCCAGAAACCCTTCCATGTCCATATTGCCTAGATTTTTCATTCCTCTTGCTCTTACAGAAATCTGTTTGGTTTCCAGTTCCTTCTTGCCTACTATAACCATATAAGGCACTTTACGCATTTCTTTCTCTCTTATTTTTCTCTGCAAAGTCTCATTGCGTAAATCAGCTTCGACTCTGAAATTTTCTTTTTCCAAAATTTCCTTTATTTCTTTTGCATATTCTTCTGTATCTTGCGTAATATTTAACACGCTTACCTGGGTAGGCGAAAACCAGAGAGGAAATTTGCCTGCATAATGCTCAATAAGCGTTGCAATAAACCTCTCTAAACTTCCCAGTATTACGCGGTGAATCATAACCACACGCGTATCTTTCCCGGAAGTATCGCGATAAGTTAAATCGAATCTCTCGGGAATAGCATAATCAAGCTGGACGGTTGCGCACTGCCACTCCCTGTTTAAAGCGTCTTTAAGTTTTATATCTATTTTAGGGCCGTAAAAAGCTCCGTCGCCTGGATTTATTTTGTAATTAAAATTTTTCTTCTTAAGCACGTCTTCGAGGATACGTTCTGCCATATCCCAGTTTTCTTTTTCTCCGATAAACTTTTCCGGACGGGTGCTAAGCTCCGCCGTAAAACCGGCAAAACCGAATTTATTCATTGCATCTTTTACGAAATCCAAAACGCTTTCAATTTCTGAATATAAATCATCCGGCCGGCAAAATATATGCGCATCATCCTGGGTAAAACCGCGCACGCGAAGCAATCCGTGCAGCACTCCGCTTTTCTCATAACGGTAAACCGTACCCAGTTCAAACATTCTTAAGGGTAATTCTCTCCAGCTATGCAGGCCTGCCTTATAAATAAGTATGTGCCCCGGGCAATTCATCGGCTTTAAAATGAATTCCTGGTTTTCCTTGGTTACCGGATACATATAATCCTGATAGTAACCGAGGTGTCCGCTTTTTTCCCATAACTTCTTATCCATTATGTGCGGGGTCTGAACCATTTTATATCCGCGCTTGTAATGCTCCTGAATTTCCCAATCTTCGATTATTCTTTTTAATCGTGCGCCTTCCGGCAGATAAAAAACAAGGCCTGCGCCTGCTTCGTTATAAAATAATTCAAACAGGCCGAGCTCCCGGCCTAAAGTCCTGTGGTCTCTAAGTTTTGCCTCTTCAAGAAGTTTTAGGTGGCTTTCTAATTCTTCTTTGGTAAAAAAAACAGTTCCATAAATACGCACGAGCTGGGGGTTTGTGTCTATGCCTTTCCAGTAAGCGCCTGAAGTTGAAAGTATTTTAAAGTATTTTGCCTCTTTGGTTGATTCAATGTGCGGCCCCTTGCATAAATCTACGAAATCACCATGCTTATATATGGAAACTTTGGGTTGCGCCAAATCCTTTATTAGTTCGACCTTAAAAATTTCGCCATTAGACTTAAAAAATTCAATCGCTTTTTCGCTTTCCCATTCCTCATGGATAAAGGGAAGTTTTTTATTTATTTCCTCGCGCATTAATTGTTCAATGCGCCCTAAATCTTCCTCTTTTATGCCCCCGGGAATTTCAAAATCATAATAAAAGCCGTTTTCTATAGCCGGGCCAATACCTAACCTAGCCTGCGGGTAAATTTTCTTAACCGCGCTGGCCATAATATGCGAACAAGAATGCCTAAGTGTTTGTAAATCCATTTTTTAAAGCTTTAAGCTATCAGTCTTCAGCTGTCTGCCCTCAAAGGGGCACCCTTGAAGGGCAGCTGAAAGCCCCGCCACCTTATAAAAACATTTAAGCGGGTCAACCTGCTGGTTGAGACATCTGATAACTTTTAAAACATGGGCGCATAAGGATTCGAACCTTAGACCCCTTCCTTGTAAAAGAAGTGCTCTAACCAGCTGAGCTATGCGCCCGCAAAAATTTCTATCATGCCCCGATTATGCCTAAAAGCATAAGGGTAAAAGCCATAACTAAAAGCGCGACTGTTTCAGTCATGCCCAAGACAACAAGAAAGTTTCCAAAGCCCTTTCCGGTTTCTCCCATAGCGTCACACGCAGCTGCAGCGCACTTTCCCTGCCATAATGCAGATAGCCCTATTGCGAGTCCGGCAAATGCACCAACGCTCCATAAATACTGGCCCTTCATGGCTATTGCCATTAACTGCCTCATTACAATCATTCCGTAAACAGTTTGCGTAAGCGGTGCCGCCACAAAAACAACCAGCATAAATTGAGCCGGCTTATTTTGCAGGAAATTTTTCTTCCAAGCGCCAAGCGCAGCCATACCTGCCATACCCGCACCCAGGCCTGAGCCAACCGCAGAAAGCGCTAAAACTAAAATCGCACCTAAATCCTTAAATTGCATCATTAAGTTATTTTCCATACCTTCTCCTTTTTAATCTTTTAACGGCTTATAATTCGAGCCGCTCCAGGAGACACCTACGTGCCCGGAAAATTCAAGGACGTTTAAACGCACACCGTGCACTAAAACCGATACCGGCCCCAAAACTATGCTTACAGCATTACCTATCAATGCAACTGCCGCGGCTGCGATAATTAAAAATACGTTGCCGGTGCCAAAACTTGCCGCCATGGCGTTAAAAGCATCCGCAATTGCAACGCCTGCCATACCGACAGCGAATAAACGTATGTAAGAGACTATGTCGGCAAAATTATTCATAAAGCTTAAAGGAAGCGCTATCACCCAGGCAATCCACTCTTCGGCTGACTTAAAAATATTTTTTTGGGGGTTGGTAAAACCAATTACAAGCATAACCCCTGCCAAAAGCAGCCATATACCGAAAGATGGAAAGGCATCACCCAAGATAAGAAACCTGGCAATAAAAAATGCCGCCCAAAGAACGCACATCCAGCCTAAATCTCCGAGTGCCGCAAGTGCAGGCGCCTTTAGCAATCCACGCCAGGCATGCCCCAAAGAAAGATGCAAAGCTCCGAGAAAAAAACAAAAACGTTGCAGGCCTTTTTCATCAACCAACGCAGGCACAAGCGGCTTGTATCCTGCCTTTAAAACCCACTCCTGGCCGAAGAATGTACCGGTAAGCACTCCCCAGATAACCGCACAAAAACTTAATATATAAAAGATACTGAAATTAATTGTTTGCTTGTGTGATTTGCGCGCTTTTTGCTGCAATAAAAAAGTGATAAACGCGTAAACCAAACCATATCCGGCATCGCCGATTAAAATCCCGAAAAATATGCTAAAAAATACCAAAAATGGCAAACTTATGTCAAGCTCCCGATAACCGGGAATAACTTCTATAAATTTAAAAACAGGGTTTATTATAGATATCCAACGCGGATTAGAGATAAGCGTAGGCACGTTATCTGACTCATCCGGGTCTCGCACAAATATTGCCCAGCTATTTGCTTTAGCGGCATTTAACAGTATATTAGTTTTATCGTAAGGCAGGTATCCTGTCAAGAACATAATATTATCGCTTTGGCCCATGCCTTTTAAGGCTTGCTCGAACTCAAGTTCCTTTGAAAGGTTTATCTTTATCTTCAAAAAATTTTCCCGGTACGAAGCAAGGCTGTTTAATTCCTTAATAAGGCCTGCTAAAACTTGGGCATCTTCGACAAGACGGGCCTTAATCCTTGAAACGCTCATATTCGGCAAAGCTAATTCCTTAAAAACAATTTCCGTATTTGTAAAAGAAATAGTTGCCACATAGGTGGTACCTTTTAAAGTTTTTATGGGCACAACTGCGATATTTTCCGGAATCCTATTCAGTTCTCCGGCAGGAACCTGATAAAGCTTTACAAAAACACCAGCTGCTGCCAAATCTTTTATCGCCTGAGGTTCAAAATCCCCCCATGGCCGCCATTCTTCTATCTGGCTATTCAGGCGGCGGCTGTATTCTTTAAGATGGTCAACGCGCTTATAAATATCAATTATATGCCTTGCGGTTATTTTCCAGTCGTCTTCAAGCTTTTTATGCCCGGCTATACCGTAGCTAAATTCAGGCATAGACAATATTGTTTCTACCTCGCTGACCAGCCCCAGGCCCTCCTGCAGCGTATTAAGCTCTTTTCCCTGCGGGACGGTTTGGTGCTCTACATGCAAAAGCCCAAGCGTGCGCAACCTGGCGGCAGCTTCCTTTGCGTCCTTCGCCTGCACCAAAATTGTAGCTTTTTTCATTTTAACTATCATAGGAATTATTTTGCGCGTAGAGCTCGATTTTTCTTTTTGCAATTTTACTGCGGCCTACAGCATTTGCCATTTGGTCGCCGATATAAATTTTAATCAACCGTATAGCTTCCAGGCTTTCAGGGATTTTTACCTTTTCGAAAAGATTGACCCGCTGGCTTGTAATGCGCAGTTCCTGTTTTAGAATAAGTATGCTTTCTTCTATTGTCTTAACTGAAGTCCGTATGGAAACTAATTCGGCAAATGCGCCTATTGCATAATCAACCCATAGGGGCACCGCAAATAAATCGTATTCGGCTTCCTTGAATTCGCAGGATTCAAACACGGGTATATCTATGCCCGCGATATTCCGGCAGGTGCGATTGACTTTTTTTATTACAACCAATTTACTGATATCTACGCCGGGCTCTGCCAGAAGCGAAAGCCAGCTTTCGAAGCTTTTTTGTTTTAATTCTTCCTCATGTTTTGTTTTCTCCAAAAGCCCGTAATGGGAAAGTATTTCCATCTGCAATTGTTGTTTTTTAAGCTGCAGCGTAGGAAGAAAACGCTCAAACTGCCGCAAGCTGTCGCGCTGGCGTTTTAATTCTCCTTTTGTTAGTTTTACTTTTGACATAATTTAGTCTAAAACTTCTGCTTTATCCCAATAATTCTCAATTATTGCTTTTCTTATGCCGGTTTCTTCAGGGGAAAAACACGTTTTCATTATTGCCCAGCCTAAATTAAGAGCTTCCTCAAGCGGTATGTTTACCTTTAAAGACATCATTCGCTCTTCAAACAGAACTCCGTATTTTAAAAGTTTCTTATCCCACGCGCTCATATGAAAACCCATTGCCTGCTTTTCTATTGTTTCGCGGTAGCTTGCAAAAAGCTGAATCATTGTATCCATAATTATTCTGTGGTCATCGCGGGTATTTCCGTTTACCTGCTGTTTAAGCCTGCTTAAAGAGCCGAATGGCTCGATAACTGCGCCTTTAAGATAGAATTGCCCTTCAGTAATGTAGCCGGTATTATCCGGCACAGGGTGCGTGACGTCATCTCCGGGCATTGTGGTTACTGCTAAAATTGTGATTGAGCCTGCGGTATCAAAATCTACAGCTTTTTCGTAACGGCTTGCAAGCTGGCTGTAAAGGTCTCCGGGGTAACCCCTGTTTGAAGGAACCTGTTCCATTGTAATTGATATTTCTTTAAGCGCGTCGCAAAAATTAGTCATATCGGAGAGTAAAACCAAAACGCGTTTTCCTTTGAGCGCAAAATCTTCGGCAACTGCCAGGCTTATGTCAGGAACGAGCAAACACTCAACTGTAGGGTCAGCGGCTGTATGGATAAAAAATATAGAGCGGCTAAGCGCTCCGCGTTCGCGTAAAGTGTCTCTGAAAAAAAGGTAATCGTCGTATTTTAAACCCATTCCGCCTAAAATTATAATATCTATTTCCGCCTGGGTTGCTATTCGCGCAAGCAGTTCGTTGTAGGGTTCGCCGGCAATAGAAAAAATAGGAAGTTTTTGCGACTCAACCAGCGAATTAAAAACATCTATCATGGGCAAACCTGTTCGTATCATTTTATTCGGTATGATACGCTTAACAGGGTTTACCGGCGGGCCTTGTATGTCAATTATGTTTTCGGATAAATTCGGGCCATTGTCCAGAGGTTCTCCTGCTCCGCTGAAAATGCGGCCCAGTAAACTTTCTCCGCTGGATATCTGCATGGGATGCCCAAGGAAACGGACTTTATCTCCTGTGGATATGCCTTTGCTGCCTGCGAAAACCTGTAAATACACCTTATCGCCGTCAAGCCTTATTGCCTGCGCCAATGACGTGCCAAGCTTTGTTTCAACCTGCGCGATTTCCATGTAACCTACGCCGTCTGCGCTTACAGTAATAACGTCTCCTGAAATTTGGCTAATATTTGTATAGATTTTATGCATCTTTCAATATAGTTTTTTTGTTAATTGCGCTGATTATTTCTCTTTCAATTCTTCTAAACTCTTCGCTTTCAAAATCGCTTGAATTCCACCCCTTAAAAGACTGCCGGAGGCTCTGGAAAAAATGCCTGGCGTCTTCTTTGTCGGTAAAAGTAAATTCTTTTTCGAAAACATTTGAATGAATAAAACCGAAAACATATTTTTGCCGGTCGTCTCTTGTTGATTCATCTATTGCGTCAAAGGCGTTTTGCTGCAGATATACAAAATCGAAAAATTCTCCTTTAAGATAATTTATAAAATCGGGAAGGGATGTCCCTTCCTCGCCGACAACTTTCATCATCTGTTCGACTCCATGGCTTTTTTTAAGCATTGCGTGCCCGCGCGTAACGAGCCCATCGTCAATAATACCTTTATATTTGCTCCAGCTTATAAGCGGGTCAATCGACGGATATCTCCTTGCATTTGACCTTTCGCGCGATAAGCCATGGAATGCTCCGACAACTTTTAATGTTGCCTGCGTTACCGGCTCTTCAAAATTTCCTCCGGCAGGACTCACAGTCCCGCCTATGGTAACGGAGCCGAATGACCCGTCGTTTAAACGCACCAGGCCTGCTCTTTCATAAAACGAGGCGATACGCGACTCAAGATAAGCCGGAAAAGCTTCTTCTCCGGGGATTTCCTCTAATCTGCCTGACATTTCCCTCATTGCCTGCGCCCAGCGGCTGGTTGAATCAGCCAGAAGCATCACGTTTAAACCCATCTGCCGGTAATATTCTGCAATAGTTACCGCGGTATAGACGCTTGACTCACGGGCTGCAACAGGCATTGAACTTGTATTGCAGATAATAACAGTGCGCTCGGATAATGGCAGATTCGTACGCGGGTCTTTTATCTCGGGAAAAGTTTTTAATGTTTCAACGACTTCTCCTGCACGCTCGCCGCAGGCAGCAATAACTACCACGTCAACTTCTGCGTGGCGGCTGATTAACTGCTGCAATACGGTTTTGCCTGCGCCAAACGGCCCCGGCACGCAAAAGGTTGAGCCAAGCATAACAGGAAAAAGCGAATCTATTATACGTATTTTAGTTACCAGGGGCTCAATGGGCTTTATTTTTTCGCGGTAGGCCTCAATTGGAATTTTAACCGGCCAGGTTTGTTTCAAAAATACTTCATGCGCTTTAGCGGCTGCGTCAGTAACCACAGCTATCGGCGCAGCCAGATTGTAAGTGCCTTTAGATGCTATGGAATCTACTTTAACTCTCCCCTTTATTTTAAATGGCACCATTATGTAGTGCCTAAAAATATGTTCGTTTACAAACCCAAGTTTGTCTCCGGGCCGTAGTGTATCTCCTTTTTTAACCAGCGGATTAAATTCCCATTTTGTTTCATCGGCTAATGCTTTTTTATACACGCCGCGTTTAAGAAAAAAACCGCATTCTTTTGCTATCTGGGGAAGCGGATTTTGAAGGCCATCAAAAATCTGGCCGAGTAATCCCGGGCCCAGTTCAACGGAAAGAAGCTCTCCGCTAAATTCAACACTATCGCCGACCCTAAGGGCAGTTGTTGCTTCATACACTTGCGTTTCGGCAATTTTTCCGCGGATACGAATGACTTCGCTCTTTAGGTGCTCTTGGCCGTGCAGAATATAGGCAACTTCGTTTTGGGTGACCGCGCCTTCAACCCGCACGCTTACCATGTTTCCGATTATTTTTGTAATGATTCCTTTTCTGTTCATTTATTTTTTTGTATTGTGTTATGCGTGCTGCTCGACAGCAGTAATTACGTTATTTAGCAGCTGCTGTTTATTTGCGCTGCGAATTACATCCCAGCGGGAAAGTATAAGTAGTTTCTGCGCATAAACAAAAAGAAATTCCATGTCGAAGTAATGCCCGAAACATAATTCATCAAGTTTATTCCAGCGCAGCAAATCAAGCAGCCGTTCAAATTCAAGCGGCTGAGGCTGGCGCGTTATTTCACTAAGCTTATGGGCAAATGAGGGCTCTGTTTCTAAATAGCTGCGAAGGAAAGGCGCTGCGTCTTTACGCAGGCGCTTTGCACGTATCTTTACCAATTCATTGCGAAGCCCGAATTCAAAATCGCGCCACGTTTTTATGATACCCTCTGTTTTAATTTTAGCTTTTCCCGGTTCCTTAAAAATATCCGCGCAATTTTCTAAAACTGTTAATTCTTTTTGCGGTATGAAATCGCGGCAAAGCTCTAAAAACCGGTTAAAGTTAATGGGCGGCTTGGCGCCAAACTGAAGATAAGGCAAGCTTGCAATAAGATATTGATGGTAATTTGGCATATTAAGGCTTATGTTTAGCGGGGGCGGGATTTAAGATTTCATCAAGGCGGCCGTGAACATATTGGCTGAGATATTCTGCCAAGGCGGTGTCTGTAAAGTCGAACTGGGATTTTCCGGAATCAAAACTTATAAGAAAACCTCCCGCCATGTCGTCGGATGTTTTTAAAGTAATTCCTTTTTTAAGCTCTTCTTTAAACCCGGAGATAAATGCATGGGTAAGCTTGTCCGCGTCTTCCTTGCTTAAGGTTATTTCTACGTTTGAAACAGTTTCCTTGCAGCATTCTTTCATCAACTTAATCAGGATTTCAGATAAATCTTTTGCTTTCAGCGCTGCGTGGGTTTCTTTTTTTATGACATTTGAAAGTTTCCCAAGCAATTCCTGGCGCAGGTTTATAACCGCATCCCGCGCAGCCTGGGAAAGCAGGCTCATAGCAGTTTCTTTTTGGCGCAAAATTTCGGCTCTGGCCTCATCAAGCAGCTGGCTGGCTTGCTCTTTGGCTCTTGAAACTATGGCTTGCGCACGGGTTTTAGCTTCCGCTTCAATTTCCAAAGCCTGAGCCTTTGCCGCTTCTACGCCTTCTTTTTGAATTTTCTCAATAAGTCTTTTCAAGTCTTCTGCCATATGGAACACCTTTAATCTTTTTATCTAGTGACATCCGCCGAAGCCCTATCAGCCATAAATTATTGAGGGACGAAGGAGGATAAATACCTTTAATTATAAGCTATTTGCCCAATAAATTCAAGGAATTTTAAAGTATGGAGGGTTAACAGGAAACCTTATGCCAGATATAACTTATTCATACCCATATTTCTTTATAAACCAGGTTTTGACAAAGTGTACGGTAAATTAGGTAAGCGGCTACTATTATGAAAAGCGCCAGAAAATAGGCAGCTGACGGCTGGATGAAACCGAAGTGTTTTCCAGGCGGCGTAAAGGGTAAAATCAAAGCGATTGTAACGATATAAATTAAAGAAATATGACAAGTGGATTGAGGAATTTCGAAAAAAGCTGAAAGAGAATTGTTCTTTTCTTTTTTCTGGCAGGCTCGTTGTGGCCGTATTCTTTCAAACGCCTTAAGGCTTCTTCGTCGGTTAAACCTTCCCGCGAAGTTTTTAGCCCGCCTAAAAGTTCTTCTGTGGCTACGCGTATATAATCACAATTTAAATCCTGGGTTTTGTAATTTTTCATACCTCTTGTGAGGTTATTGTTTTTCGTCAAATTTCATGGCTTTTGCTTTTTTTGAAAAAAATATAACCTGTGTCAGAAAAAATCCGAGTAAAACTCCTATAAAAAGCGGCATACTTTTTTTAATTGAAAAATAGAAAACAATTCCCATAAGAGCATATCTAATTATATAGCCGGCAATTATCAAATGCCATTTTTTACCGGTTAAAAATTCTTTCATCTGCTTGCCAAAGATGAAAAAATTTATCGACCCGGTTAAAACGCCTAATATAAATCCGATAGCTAAATGCATCTTATGTTAATTGATTTCCAATACTGCGTAAACTTTTGCTTTTTAGATATTTACACATCCGGCTTGTCTGCTGCTTTCAAGGTGACAATTACCTTGGTCCCCTTGCCAATAAGGCTCTTTACCTCGATTGTTCCTTTATGCATGGCAAGAATGCTTTTAGTTACAGATAATCCAAGGCCTGCGCCGTCGCGCGGGCCCTTGGTTGTAAAAAATGGGTCGAAAATATTTTTCATGTTCTCTTCGGTGATGCCAACGCCTGAATCTTTGATTTCAACGACTACTACTCTTTCGCCTGAATTAAAAAATATATTTTCGCCCTGAGGCACATTGCCCGTTGATTCAAATTTTTTATCATTACTGCGGATATAAATTTCTCCGCCGGCAGGCATTGCCTGGATAGCGTTTAATAATATATTCATAAAAACCTGTTCTATCTTGTTTTTATCGGCATAAACGGCTGGCAAATCTTTTTTTATTTCCTTGATAATTTTTATATTATCGGCTTTCATTTGCGGTTTTAACAAATGCCAGGAATTTTCTAAAACACTGTTTATGTCAACCAGGCGCAAATTTAAGTTTGTTGTTTTGGAAAAATCAAAAAGCCCTTTTATGATTTCATCTGCGCGCTTTACATTCCGCTTGATGATATTAAGTGTCTTTAATATCTCCTGCTCTTCCTGCGGTATTATTTTCAATAAATAATCTGTCCCCTGAGTTATTACTGCTAAGGGATTTTTTACTTCATGCGCTACTCCGCCTGCCAATAGGCCTATGGCTTGAATCTTTTCTGCCTGAATAAGCTGATTCTGGATTCTTTTAAGTTCATCGTAAGTATTTCTCAAATACTCTTCTATCTTTTTACGTTCAGAAATCTCTTTGTTGAGATTTTCTATGGAAGTAGTGGATTTTTTTAAATTCTCTGCCATTTCGTTGAAAGAGGCTGCCAAGAGGCCAAATTCATCGCGCGAGCGAATCTCTACATTGGTATCTAATTTGCCTTCGCCTATATCCTTTGCGGCACGGGCTAGTTTTTCTGCCGGAACCGATACGGCATACGAAATGAATAATCCGATTATAATATTAATAATGGTTCCGCCCACCAAAAGAACTATCAGTAAATTCCTAAGCTTTCTTGCCGGGCTAAATATTTCTTTTGTTTCGTGCTCTATCAAGAGAATCCAGCCCAAACCTTTGTAATCTTTATAACCATTGGAGCGGGCGTAAGCAAACAATTCTTTATCTTTCCTGGGCGAGTCACATTGTTCTATAAAATAACCTGCGCTGTTTTGCTGCGCCCTGAATAAATGACTGGCTAAAAAAGGAGAAATCTTGGAAAATTGAGGAATATTCTCTGTTGTAAAAATAACCCTTCCATTTCTATCAATCAATTTAAATTCCATCGATTTTGGGGCAACCTGGCTGTATTTGCTTTCATTTAATATACGGGCTACTTCCTTAATGTTCAAAACAATTTTTGCTGCGCCGATAAAATTTCTGTTTTTATCATTAATTCGTATCCCAATCTCAGCAGAATAAGTGCCCGAGCTTTCATCAAGCGAAACATCTCCAACGTACACCCCGTCTGCCTTTGCCTTTCGCCACCATTCTTCATCGGCCTGAAAATAATCGGATGTCTTTTCATTTTGAGCTATGTTTGCTCCGTATTTATTTGTTATAAAAATTTCCGGAAAAACTTTATAGCCATCTTTCTCTTCATAAAATGCTGCTATACTTTTCAATCTATCCGCCAGCTCATTATCAATCAATTGCCCCATAAAGGGAGTTATGGTTGTAAGCGGCACAACTTTCCATTCTTCATCTGTTTCTTTAATATATTTATCGATATCGCTGAGTTTTTCGTATTCGTTGTTTTCCGAGATGATCGCATTTCGTACTGTTTCGTCATTTAAAAATTGCTGCAGGAATTCAATCCTGCGGTAAATGTTCCTATCAATTCTAACTATCATTTCCTGCGCCAATAACACTGTAGTTGTGCCAATAACCTGCTGTAAGGCGCGCTGGCTTAAATAAATGCCGAAGCAGCTGATTATTCCCACCAGAAGGATTACTAGCCAGTAACCTAAACTTATTTTTTGCCCTATCTTCATTTTAATATTTATAAAAAGCAACTAAAAAACGAAAACAGCTATTTCTGCGCTTAGAATACATAATGCGACTTAGACACTCAGGACTTCTTCCGCTGCCTTGAGGTAGTCTTTTTTTGAAATAATCGGCCGGCCGACGACAATATAATCTGCGCCTGAATCGAAAGCGGTTTTTGCAGTAGTTATTCTTTCCTGGTCGCCCTTTTCATCAAAGGCAGAACGGATACCCGGTGTAATAACTTTTAAATTTTTAAATTCAGTTTTTATAACCCGGGCTTCCCTGGCTGATGCAATAACGCCATCGAGTTTGGCGTTGCTTGCAAGAGCTGCCAGCTTTAATACGTCTTGCTCTGATGCTTTTGAGCTGGTTAATTCGGTAACGCCTAAAATAAGCGGTTTCCTGATATTTTTTTCATGGGCAGTTTCCTCTATCTGTTCTTTTACGGCAACTAGCGCAGGTGTTCCGGATTTTATATGCACGGTAAATGCCCAGGCTGACATTTCGGCAATTACTTTCGCGGTTTCTTTCATCGTATTCGGGATATCATACAGCTTTAGGTCTACGAATATATCGATATTTTTCTTTGTGAATTTACAAACGAGCTGCGGGCCGAATTTTGCAAAGGCAATTGAGCCGATTTTAAATTTCGCCTTTTTTAGCGAAAGTATTTCGACTACCTTTTCAATTTCCTTTTCGCTGTCTAAATCCAGCGCCACTATCAATTTATCCCAATTCAGCAACTTAACCTCCTTGCGCGGCAAATTATTTTAGTTCGCTTAAATCCAAACCCGAACCGACACAATTTAGATCCAGAGAAGAAACAAAATTCCATACGTCGGCCATCCGCATTACAAGGCCAAGCTGGTCAATATTACCGTTTAATTCATTTATAGCCGCAATAGGCAGGGAAATTACTTTATTTTTCGACATCCACGTCAATTCATCAACAATAACCTTTTCCAGCTCAATCAAACCCGAGCCGTATATGTCATCTTTCTCCTTTTTGTCTGCGGCGTCAACTGCGAACTGTATGCTGCCGCTTCCGGCAGCCATTACGCCTATTTTTTTGTTTAAAAGGCTCCTGAAAATTATACTGCCGGAAACTTCCTTAAAATTTCTGCCTGATTTACCTAGGGCAGCGGCAAGAGAGGCCATATTGAGCTCTGACGGCGCAAGTTTAATTTCCACGCCATTAGTGATACAACCGTAACTACCGTGCTGGCATAAAATAAGGGCCGAGATAAATACTGCTAGAAATATTTTTACGTTTGATGCTTTATGGTTTTTCATTTTTAATTTATTACTCAATTAATGCTCCCTTCAGTTTATTTATATCGCTTATCTTTTTTCTCTTCATATAACCTTTTAATCCTTTTACTATATCGGTTGCGCTGTTTGGATAAACTAAATTTATTGTTCCTATACTTATTGCGGCGGCACCCGCAAGAATAAATTCAATTGCATCAGACGCGTTCTCGATGCCCCCTCCGCCGACAATTGGAACGTCAATATTCCTTGCAACCTGCCAGACTTTATACAATGCAAGCGGTTTAATCGCCCGGCTGGAATAACCGCCATAAATACTTCCCAGATAAGGCTTTTTTGTTTCAATGTTTATGCCGAGCGCAAAAAAAGTATTAACCAAAGAAATTGCATCGGCTCCTGCGTTGCGGGCGGCTTTTGCAACTTCTACGATATCTTCTACTTCAGGGGTTATTTTTACAATAAGAGTTTTTTTGGTAAGCGCCCTCAAAGATTTCACGAGACCATAAGTTGCATCTTTGTTTTGTGAAAACATTTTTTTCATTTTAATGTTCGGACAGGAAAGATTAAGTTCAAGAGCTTCTATTTCTTTTTCATTTTCAAGCTTTTTAACTATTCCTTCGTAATCCTCCTGCGAAAATCCGCCGACGCTTACAATTGATTTTACCGGTAACTTGACCAGCTTTGGAAGTTTTTCTTCTAAAAATCCCTCTAGGCCGGGATTTTCCAAACCGATTGAATTCATAACTCCATATTCTGTTTCGTAAATTCTTGGGGGCGGGTTTCCGGCGCGGGATTGAGGCGTGATTGTCTTTGTGGTTATTGCGCCGATATTTTTAAAATTAACCAGGCCTTTTAACTCTTCTCCGTAGCCAAAGGTGCCTGATGCGCAGATAATCGGAGTTGGGAGCTCGAAATTGTTGAGCTTTACGGCTAAATTCATTGATTTTATTACTGAAAACAGTCAATTCCTCGAAAAATCCGTTTTGTCTATTATAGATATAATTGGTAAGGCAGGCAAGGGGTTTTTTGGCAATTTTGCTTTTGATTTATGGGGGTAGTGGTATAATTTTGATAACGCAAAATGAATCATGATATGGGAAAAATAATAATATTTTTGTTTCTGAGTATTGCTTTTATTATCCCCGCCTTTTCGGAAACCATCGTTCTAAAGTCAAAAGAAATAATTCAAGGCAAAATACGTGGAAGCACAGACTCATACATTCTTGTAAACAATGGGGGCATGTCGAAAAAATATTTTTTAAGCGGTATCAGGACAATAGACGGGATACAAACCAAAGAATGGGTCAAAAGAGATAATGTAAGATTTTATAACACCTTAAATCTTTTGTGCGTAACGGCAGTGGGGTTTGTCTATTTTTACCTTTTCTTCGTAGCGGAAGCCTTTCCGGGGGTTGGATGGTATTCCTTCAATATCAGCAACACAAACATAACTGCCAGAATGATAATTTTTCTTATTTGCATTACGGGGATGATAATTTCTTTCAAAAACCGGACTCTTGGATGGCTTATGATAAGTTCCGGGATTATCTATTTAATTTCGTTTTCAGACGAATCGGTTTAGCAAAATATGGCTTAAAGCATGAAGAAACCGTCAATAGGTTTGATTATCTTTGGCATTATTTTCGTCATTATAGGCGCGCAATCACTACAGGGCGTCTTCGTCTATTTTGCCCATAAAGAGATGGCGGCGCTTGCCTATAAAGCAGTAACTATGAAAATTATCGAAACGGAAAAATTAATGGAAAAACAAAAAAATGAAATCGAAAGCACAAAACTTGCTGAGGCACAAGCAGAGCTTCAGCAAATCAGAAATGAAATGACTGGCTACAAAGAAAAGTATGTTAAGGGTGGGTGGGTACCCCTGCCCATGATAATATTTATCATATCAACCTTGTTTGTGGCAGTAATATTCGCATATACGGGGATTTCCATTTTACAATTAAAATATTTTGCGCGAAATTTGATTTCGATGAGCTTTCTTGCTGGATTAATTTATAGTTTTATGTTTATCTGGAGTGCGGGTTCGGGCGTATTTTTTATTACCAATCTTACTGATCGCTTTTCTGCTCTTTTCGCTGCGTTAAACGGGGCGCCTTTGCCTAAACCAGGTGGGATTTCTGCCGTTATCAACATATTCACATCCGCGCATATCCGTAGAATATTCTTTGTATCTTATATGATATATATAGCATTTATGTCAACAACTTCCATTTTCTTTGCCAGGCCAAAAATAAAAGAACTGTTTAAATAGTTTATGAAAAAAATAATTTTTTTAGTATTTTGTTCGCTGATTTGCCTGTTGAATTTAGATGCGCGGGTGCAGGAAGGCGAAAAATACAAAATTAAGCCCAGCGAAGACAAAAGCTCTCCGGCGGGAATATACATTCCTGAAAATCTTAATGACTGCTTCACGGAATTAAAAAGAATGCTTAGCCCGGAATTAATCAAAGAAATGCAAGCGGGTGCGGAGGCTGATATGGTAAAATATCACCACGGCCTTGGAATGTGGATAAGAAATAACTGGGGCCTCTGGAGCGGGTCGCGCCTTAAAACATACTTCAATAATTTAGAAGTGCGTCATCCCGACGATATGTCAAGCATTATACTTGACTCCTTATGGCGCACTCTCAACAACAAACCGATTAAACTTGAAGAACAAATCAAATACTACCAGGATTATTGGAAGAAAGTTAAAGAACAGAAAAAAAATTAACCTAACATGAAACTTAAATATTTTCTTGTTTTTCTATTACTAAATTTCTGGCCAATAGTATTTGCTACTGGTATTTTTGCCCCGCTTTTTCTAATGGTTGCATTAATTGCGGATAAAATTAAGGACAGGGTATTTTCTCTTGCGATGTTTCTGGCTGTGTTTTTAATACCTCTCGGCCTGATTTATCTTTGTTATTATCTGTGCACGAAACTTTCCTCGTGGCTCAAAAGGTGTATTATTATTTATTTGTTCTGGCTGATACTTGGATTTATGGCGGCGTATCTGGTTTCAGCAAGCCTCGCCGGCACATCAATGGCTGTTGCAGAAGGAGTTACCAAGAGGTGGGATTTATTTTTACAGGAAATTGGTTTTGCTGGTATACTTTTACTATTTACTCAGATATTGATAATCCCATGGGTAATTATCTCTGTAATAATTATGAAAAGAAAAGCCCTGTTTTTTTAGGCACTAAAACGTAATTCCGGGCGCCTGTATACTGAGAAAATTTCCTGTTTTTGGGACAGGAAATTTTCTCAGAGCGCCTCGGAAGTTAATTCCTTCGTCTACGACGAAGAAATTAAGGAGGTAGGAATGAAATGGGTATCGGCAACAATACGTGCGGTCATCTTGTTTTCTTCATTCATCGCGCTAAAGCTCATGTTCGATTTAGTAATGCAAATAGGCATGGGCAGATGGAAAGATTCAAGCGTTGGCCTTGGTGTAATTCCCAAAGCTGCGATTTCTTTACATTTTTTTATTACGCATTATGCAATGATTATTGGTTCGATAGTCTTGGTTTTTTGTTTTGCGCTTCCTTTCATAGAAGCTGCGAGAAAAAAATAGACTATGGGCGTTTATGTATATTGCCTAAAGCAAGATTATTGCCATGCTTCACTTATAAAGGGGCGGGCATTTGAAAATGAGTGGTTTAAATTAGAGCCGGCCGGTAACGTTATCATAAAGGGCACGCACTGTAAAGGTTATGCCTGGGATGGCTGCAGCCCCAAATTAAAGATGAAAGATATTTATGTCGGAACATTTGAGGGGGTTTTAAATTTCGATACAGGCCAAAGCAAAACTTATTACGCTTCTTTAATCCATGATGTATTTTATCAATTTAGCCGTGAGCTTAAATCATTTATCAAGCGCCGGGAAGTTGACAGGGAATTTTATATTATTCTGAAAAGCAATAGCTTCGCGTTCGCGGGGCTTTACTATATAGCTGTGCGGTTATTTGGATGGGTGTTTTGGGGTAAATAGGGGTTTAATATATTACATCCCTTGCGCCTACCCAGCAGGCCTTCGGCCTGTTGGGCTATATATCGGTTAAATTTCCTGGCTGGGAGCCATGAAATTAACCCGAAGCGCTTCGGGTTAATTTTCGCCTCAGGCGAAAATTAAGGAGGGAAATATGGACCAGAAAAGTGAAAATAATATGGCTATGGCGTGTCACCTCTTAGGATTGGCCGGGGCCTTGGGGCCTTTAATTATTTGGTTGATAAAAAACGCTGAATCACCGGCAGTTAACAAGCATGGCAAAGAATCTTTAAATTTCCAGCTTTCTATTCTAGTCTATGCATTTGGCGCGTGGCTATCGTCATTTATATTGATTGGATTTGTGCTTTTCCCTGCCGTAATAATTTTTGATTATGTTATGATAATTGTCGCGGCAGTTAAGACAAGTAAAGGCGAGGATTTTCAATATCCTTTGGCCATTAAATTTATAAAATAATTCCTAAAGCATAAAGGAGTTACATGATAAAGAATAGACGGTTGGTTTTTCTGGTAATTTTATTTTTTATTTCCTCGGTATCTTTCGCCTCAAATGTTTTTGCGCAGTCCTATATCCAAAGCGGCAACGAAATAATCAAAAAAATCTATGATGATATTGCCATGTTAAAAAAAGACCACAACGAACTTGCCTCTTTCGATAGTGGTTCGCTGAAAAAATCGCGCAGGGACGAGCTTTATATTGTATACGGCGAGCCGGTAAAAGGCGGGGCAAAAGAGAAAACGTACATTTATATTTCCTATACCAAATTACCTGTTAGCTTTAAAGGCTGGCAATTCAGCCCTTCTATATTTTATTCTCTCAAAGACGATCTTTATTTCGGTGTTTGCCTTGAAGCAAAGGACAAACTCAAGAAAGACCTGCTCGCAGTAATTGAAAAAGACATACGTTGAGCTTCACTTTCCGAAAATCATCCGAAAGGAAGCCAGCAATAAAGCTATGCCGAATATCTTTCTAAGCAAAGGTTCGGGGATTTTTTCTACAAATATTGCGCCGATAAATCCGCCCACAAAAAACCCGAGGCACATAAACATGGCGATATTAAGCTTAACGTTGCCGGTTTGATAATATTTAAGTGCAGCGAGAAGGCCTATCGGCGGAATCATGAAAGCAAGAGTTGTGCCTTGTGCCTGGTGCTGCGTTAACCCAAAGATATAAACAAGCGCAGGGATTAGGATTAACCCGCCTCCTATGCCCAAAAGCCCGCTAAGGGTCCCGGCAGCCAAGCCTAAAATTACATACCAAATCCACATATTGTCTCCTTATAGCTTTCAGTCATCAGCTATCAGGTGTCAGCTGAAAGCTGACACCTGATAGCTGAAAGCTTTTTCTAGAAGCTGGGTTCAATACAAAAAGTCCCATTCTTGAAGGAACCCTTGAGCCCGCCTTTTACAAAATAAAGATTGGTTAAATATTTCATCTTCGCAAACTCTATCCATTTATCGTAAGGCTCAATATTGAATATCATTCTGAAATATTTAAATTTTACATATGAAGTTATTGCCAAAGAAACCCAGGCAAATAGCTTTAACCAGAAAGAACAGGGAAAACCCCATTGAAGCACAAAAAAGAGCAAAAACAAAAATCCAAAAATATGCATAAGATGAAAGTTGCCTATATAAATAAACCCTTTGACGAAAAATGGTATGCGAAGTATCGGATGCTCCGGGTATTTTCCTATAAACTGAAATATTATTTCCATACGGTCCGCGCTATGAGCCTTAAGTAACGGCGGATGAGCTGCTCCGTATGACTTCCACACTTTTAAAAGTGCCGGCAGGTCAGCCCTGTGCATATGCTCGACGCTTGCCGATGGAAGAAAATAAAATTTCCAGCCTTTTTTCCTTGCTCTTATTCCAAAATCCATATCTTCGCCTGTGGGCAAGTCCCAGAATCTGCGCTCATTTGCGTCTATAACTTCTTTTCTGTAGGCGACATTTGCCGTGACAAAAAAGTATGCCCTGTGCCCGCAAACCTGGGTAGGAGCCATATCGCTTAAATCAGGATAGTAGCCTTCCTGCAAATTTCCGTAACGCCAGGAAACCCTGTTAAAACCGAACGCCTGGCAGAAAATTTCAACCAGGTTCTTCGGGTCAACTTTTAAGGTAAGAATTTCTCCTCCAACCGCGCCGATTTTGGCGTCGGTCTTAAATACCTCAAGCATTTTATATATCCAGTCTTTGCAGGGAGCACAATCTCCATCGGTAAAAAATACGAAATCACCCTTAACCGCTTCCAGGGCTTTGGTTCTTGCAAAACCGGGAGAAGGACATTTAGGTATTTCTACAAGCTTAATGAAAGGGTGTTCTTTTTGATAATTTTTTATTATTGAAATTGTATTATCGGTGCTTCCGCCATCGGCAAATACAATTTCCATCTTATCTCTGGGGTATTCCACCCCCATAAGATATTCGAAGGTTTTGCCTATAGTCCTTTCCATATTTCTTACCGGTACAATTACAGAAATAAAAGGGTCCATGTTAACCTCCTTAAATTATCCAACTTTAGTTAGATAATTTAACCCGAAGCGCTTCGGTTAAATTTCACGGCCACAGGCCGGGGAATCTAACCGGTATGTAGGCGCAAGGGGTATATAAAATGTTAAATTTCAATCTAGTACATTATTTCGCCTACGCGGGCGTAACGCAGAAAAAACGCGTAATCGAACGCAAATCATTTAAAAGCTGTTCCTTTTAAGAAAATAACCACGCTGAGAATTATAGCTGCTATGCCTATTATTTGTATTTTCTTTCTTGCGGGCATATTTTCTTTCTGGGTTAAGTCTTTTTTTGTAAAAATCTGCGGAAAGGCCAGGATAACAACTCCAACCATCAAAGGGATTAAGGCATTCATATAACTTGGCATAATCTCTCCTTCTTAATTTTTTAAACTACGTATTATATTATTTTCAAATCAAACACAGGCCCGTCTTTACAGACTTTTTTGTATCCTTCTTTTGTTTCTATAACGCAGCCATAACATATCCCAAGGCCGCAGCCCATAAATTGCTCGAAAGAAACTTGGGCCTGTACCTTAGGGTATTTTTCTAAAACTTTTTTGATTTCGTAAAACATTTCCTTGGGGCCGCAGGCGTAAATATTAGCGTTTAGCAAAGAGCGCATAGCGGATAGATTTTTTTTCAACAAATCAACCACGCTGCCCTTGCAGCCGCGGGAGCCGTCGTCGGTTGCGACATGAATTTCAAATCCACTCTTTTTAAATTCGCTTTCAGCTAAAACCTCTTTTTTGCTTTTTGCCCCTAATAGAACTAAGTTTTTATTTTTTAATTTTGAATTTTTATTTTTTGCTAATTCTTCCGCAAGAAAAACTAAAGGCGCCGCTCCCATCCCTCCGGCGACCAGAATATTTTGGCTGCGCGATGCGGGCATTTGTGTGACGGTAAATCCATTCCCCAATGGCCCGATGACATCGAAAATATCTCCTTTTTTGGCATTCGCAAGAAGCCTGGTGCCTCTTCCTCTTACGCGAAAAAGAATATAAACAAGGTTTTTTTCAATTTTATGGATGCTTAATGGCCGACGCAGGATTGTAGTTTTATCGTCGGCTTTTACGTGCAGGAATTGGCCGGGACGCGCAGAGTTGGCGAGATAGCTTGAATCAAGACCCAGGAGGAAAACATCTGATTTTATTTTTTTAAGGAATGCTGTTTTAACTTTTAATTGTTTCATGCTTTGCCGGCCGTTTTATTGTATTTTACTTTTATTTCCCAAATCAGCAAGCTAATTTTGCCTGAAGTAACCCTCGCACAGAGTTACCTATATATAACTTTTTAGCGTTTTTGATATCCTCTTTTCGTAGCACCTTTTCCCTTGCCTGGCCATTCTTAAGAAGATACTCCCGCAAAACGCCCGGCAATAATCCGCATTTTACAGGCGGAGTATAAAGAATGCCGTTTTTTAAAACAAATACGTTGGTTATGCTCCCCTCGGTAAGCTCGCCATATTTATTTAAGAAAATTACTTCAAAAGATCCTGTTTTTTGCGCCTTACACCTTTCTTCCTCATAAAGCCTTCTTTTGGTTGTCTTGTGATAAAGAAAAATATCTTGAGGATTTATTCTTTTTTTGCTTAATTTAATCCTGGCCGGCAAATCCGGTTCATCCAGGAAGGACTTCTCTATTCTGAAGTTTCCTTCAAAATCAACCAGTATTTTTATTTTGACTCTGCCGGCGGTGGATTTTAGTTTTTTTTCTAAAATAGCAAGGGCATCTTTAAGCTTTTCAAGTTTTACATTGATTGAAAAATATTCACAGGATTTCTTAAGCCTGTCTAAGTGTAAGCCAATTAACTGATACCCGCAGCAGTCATCCCAGAGAACGCTTTCTATAAGAGAAAAACCATCCAGGCTTTGGGTAAGAAATTTTGCCTTTAGCATTGCCTCTGCGTATTCTTTTTTTGCGCATGAGTCATAAACAATACCGCCGCCGATACCCAGCTCTCCTTTATTTTTAGAAAGCACAACAGACCTTATCGCAACGCTGAAGCAGGCTTTTTGAGCCGCAGATATATAGCCAATGGCACCTGTATAAATATTTCTGGGCTCTTTTTCCAATTCCTTAATAATCCCCATGGTCATTATTTTTGGAGCGCCGGTAACTGAACCAGAAGGAAAAAGCGAAGAAAAAATTTGTTTCATCCCGGTATTATTTTTAAGCGTTGCCGATATTGTTGAGGTCATCTGATAAAGTGTTTTGTATTTTTCTGCTGAAAAAAGCTGAGAGACCCATACTTTTTTTGCAACATGCCCTAAATCATTGCGAAGCAGGTCGACAATCATCAGGTTTTCTGCTATTGTTTTTTTATCAGTTGTTAATTTTTTTTCATTTATTTTGTCTTCCGCCAGATTAACTCCGCGGCTAAAGGTGCCCTTCATCGGTTTGACCGTAATCTTATTGCCATTTTGCCTAAAAAAAAGTTCGGGCGATAACGAAACAATAAAATGCTCTCCCGTGTTTATAAGCGCCATATAGGATGTTGGCTGCTCGGCCCGTAAAGCAAGATAGAAACTTAAAACGTCTCCGTAAAAAGAAAACTTCATTTTAAAAGTAAAATTGGTTTGATAATTGGTGCCGTTTCCAAGATAGGTTTTTATCTTTCTGATTGCTTTTGCATATTGAGGGTAGCTGATACTGGGATGCATGTTTTTTATCTTAAAATTTTTCCCTGATTCTTCACCCGCACAAATCCGCCCGGAATTATTCCGAATGATTTTAATTGGTTTTTTGCATACGGCAACCCATGCAAGCGGAAAATTGTTTTTTCCTTTAAGGTGATATAGCGCGGGCTCAAGGAAATATCCGAACTCGTAAGAAAAAAATCCGCAGAGCCACTGGCCTTGCCCAAGATAACTTTCTGCCTTTTCTAAAAATTGTTCTGCGTTTCCGTTACGGTTGAAGGTAAGTATTCTGGAAAAATCTTTAAACAAAAGGGAGTTTGTATTGTCTTTATCGAAATCGGCCGTTTCGAGAAAAACAAAAGGTTTTTTCAGGTGAGGTTTTAGCAAAGAAAGGATTTCTGTTTCGTGCAGCATGTAGTTAAAACCGGGTTATCTTTGGCAGTGCGGGCAAAAATATGTGCCGCGGCCGCCTAAACTTATTCTCTGGATTGGGGTTTTGCACTTTAGGCAAGGCTGTTGTTCTCTATCGTAAACCTTATGATATTTCGCATATCCTCCGTCTTCGCCGGAAAGCTGGACATACTGGTCAACGGAAGAACCCTTATGAGAAATTGCTTCTTCGAGTGTTTCTTTTATTTCTGTAAAAAGTAATTTTTTTTCTTTTCCGGATAAACTGTTTGCCGGGCGCGCCGGATTGATTCTTGCGCGAAACAGTGCTTCATTGGCGTAGATATTTCCTATTCCGGAAATAAATGTTTGATCCAATAAAAGCGGTTTTATTTTTGTTTTTTTACCCTTAAGCATTTCGCTGAATTTTTCCAAAGACAGGCCAAAAGGCTCTGGGCCTAAACTTTGGATGAATTTTAATTTCTGCCAATCGCTAACCAGCCGTAGTTCTGCGAACAACCGGCCGTCATTAAAATCAAGGGTTTTGCCGGAAGACAAATTAAAAATAACCCTTGTCAGTTTGGAGTTTTTTCCCGGATAGATTAATTGACCGGACATCTTAAGATGAATTGCCAGGAACTTGCCGTTTGATAATTCAAAAATGAGCAGTTTTGCTTTGCGCAGAATATTTTTTATGGTTGCACCGGAAATCTGCCTTTGAAATTCTTCGGGGGATGGCTCTTTGATTACTTTCGGGTTAATCACGGAAACTTTTGTGATTTTTTTACCCAAAACCGCTTTCTCCAATTCCCGCTTGATTGTTTCAACTTCCGGTAATTCCGGCATAAAATCACTCTCTCTTTATTTTTTTATAACTTTTGTTTTCTTGATTAAGTCTTTCTTACTACGTTTTACCATTGTATTAATTGCAAAAATACCCAAAGAAAATATTAAGATTAGATAAATAGCCACAACGATGTGAAACCAAATTGTTTTTTTAGGAGGTACTCTGTTCTTGTCTGCTCTCCACAAAAGAATTATGCCGATAATAAAAAAAGGGTTAATTAAAATCCAGAATACATTTAGCATTGCCAGGGCGGGCAAAAAATCCTTACCGCTTGCAAAAAAGAAAACTGCACTAATAAATATTTGTTGAGCTAAACTAAGTAATATAAGCACAATCCCGATTGTGCTGTAATTTTTGACCTTATTGCTTTTGTCCAATTTTCCCTTCTTTTTATTAGGCATTATTTGTAATCTTAATCCAAACCTGCCTTTCCCTCGGCCCATCAAATTCGCAGAAATAAATCCCCTGCCAGGTGCCAAGGGTCAAACTGCCGCCTTCAATTATAATATTTAGCGAATTTCCTAAAAGCGAGCTTTTTATATGAGCGTCGGAATTACCCTCTGAATGAAGGTAATTTTTACCGGAAGGCACAAGATCTTCAAGATGTTCAATTATATCTTTTTTTACAGAAGGGTCGGCATTTTCATTTATGGTTAGGCCTGCGGTTGTGTGCGGACAAAATATAACGCATAAACCATCTTTTATTTTTGAGTCTTTTACGATTTTTTCTACTTTGGAAGTTATATCTACAAACTCCGTTCTCTTTACGGTATTAATTCCTATTTTATCCATACTAACAACCAACGACTATCAACTAACTACTATTTATATATTATTATATATACCCTTATAACTCTCTGTTTCTTTTGTGGGCAAAAACACAAGCTGGGCGATGCGGGCGTTTTGTTTTATCTTTATTCCGTAGGGATTACCGACGATTAAAACAAACTCGCCGCGGCCTGTGAAACCGGCATCCCATACTCCGTGCTGAGTAAATGCGCCCATGCGTAGCAGCGTTGTACGGGTAAAGGCTTGCGCTACCAAATCATTGGGAAGATTAACTGTCTCGTTGGTTCTTACTTTATACGCGCCGGTTTTTAATGTCCACCACCCAAATTTATCTTCTGGTTTTTGCTTTTCGGGAATAATTTCTTTTCCTTCAGGCACCACCCTTTCCTTGTTAGAAAAATCTACCGCTCCGGAAGCATCGAATTCGTAAATTTTACCTGCAGTTAAGTCAAAACCGTTCGGCGTAAGCTGTGTTTCAAGGTCAATTGCGCCTTCAATGAGCTTTTTCTCTTCTACCAGTTTTTTTATTTCCTGTTTGTTTAGCATATTTACCTCGCCTTGCTCGGTAGTTTACAGTGAACAGTTTACAGTTTTCCCACTGTACACCGTAAACAGTAAACTGTAAACTTTTTTTATTTAAGCATCTTATGGTATTCCTGTAAAGGCTTTGGCGTGTCCTTTTGTTTTTTAAGCGCCTCAATGCCTTCAACGCTTGCTTCAGCCGCGGCAACTGTCGTAATGTAGGGTATTTTATATTGAATTGCCATTCTGCGGATATAGGCATCGTCCTGTTTGCCGCTTGGGCCAATTGGAGTATTAATAATAAGCTGCAAGTTTTTATTTTTAATAAAATCGGAAATATCGGGGCGGCCTTCGTCAATTTTGCTTATCTCATTATTTTCTACTCCGTTTTCTTTTAATACTGCGCTTGTTTTCTTTGTGGCGTAAACATTAAAGCCTAATTTTTTTAATTTTTTTGCAACAGGGATAATATGTTTTTTATCCCTGTCTGCAACTGTAATAAGCACGCTTCCTTCTTCCGGCAGTTTAAACCCTGTCGCTTCCTGCGATTTTGCGAAAGCAAGGCCGAAGCTGTCGCCGATACCCATGACTTCTCCGGTTGCGCGCATTTCAGGCCCCAGCACAGGGTCGACTTCGGGAAACATATTAAAAGGAAATACCGCCTCTTTAACTCCGGTATAAGGAAGTTTTATTTTTTTAAGCTCGGGGAAGTCTTTTATTTTTTTGCCGAGCATAAGCATGGTCGCAATGCGCGCGACAGGGATGCCGGTTACTTTAGAAACTACCGGCACAGTGCGCGATGCACGCGGGTTTGCCTCTAAAATATAAACCTTGTCGTTACATATCGCATACTGAATATTCATTAAACCTACGACTTTAAGGTCTTTAGCGATTTTAGCAGTGTATTCTTCAATTGTCTTTAAATGCTTTTCGGGAATTGTGCGCGGCGGGATTGCGCAAGCAGAGTCCCCTGAGTGCACTCCGGCAAGCTCAATATGTTCCATTATTGCGGCGACAAAAGTATCTTCGCCATCGCTAAGTGCATCTACTTCCGTTTCAATTGCCTGCTCCAGGAAACGGTCAATAAGCATAGGAAATTCCGGTGTAATTTCTATTGCCTCTTCAGCATATTTTCTAAGCGTCGCCTCGTCGTAGACAACTTCCATGCCGCGCCCGCCCAGAACAAATGATGGCCGAACCATAAGAGGGTAACCAATACGGTTTGCAATTTTAATTGCCTCTTCCAGCGAACGCGCAGCATCTCCCTCAGGCTGGGGGATATCCAGCTTTTTAATTCTTTCTCTGAAATATTCCCGGTCTTCTGCAAGGCGTATGCTTTCCGGAGAAGTTCCTAAAATTTTAACTCCGTTATCTTTTAATTGTTGTGCGATATTTAAAGGGGTTTGGCCGCCGAATTGGACGATTACGCCGACGGGCTTTTCTTTTTCGTAAATCGCAAGCACGTCTTCAACCGTTAATGGCTCAAAATAAAGTTTATTGGAAGTATCGTAATCGGTTGAAACTGTTTCCGGGTTGCAGTTAACCATTATGGATTCAAGGCCTTCGTCGCGCAAAGCAAAAGCCGCGTGCACGCAGGTATAGTCGAATTCAATACCCTGGCCGATACGGTTTGGGCCGCCGCCTAAAATCATAACTTTCTTTTTATCCGAAACCGGAACCTCGTCATTAGCATTATAAGTAGAGTAATAATAGGCTGCGTTATTTACGCCGCTGACGGCAACGGCATTAAATTTTTCCTCTTTACCTAAAGCAATTCTTTTATCGCGCACGGTTTTTTCTTTTACGCCGAAAAGTTCGCCTAAATACCGGTCAGAGAACCCCCATTCTTTGGCTTTAATAAGTTTTTTATCCGGCAATTCGCTCCATTTACTTTTAAGCAATTCCTCTTCAAAAGTAACCAGGTCCTTCATCTCAATTATGAACCAGCGGCCGATATATGTCATTAGGTAGAGTTCCTCCACGGAAATTCCCCTACGCAAAGCTTCATACATAAGGAAAATTCTTTCGCTGGAAGGCTGCCGCAGGCGTTCCTTTAAGGCTGTTAAATCTATTTCCTTAAATTTTTTTACACCTAAACCGTATCTGCCTATTTCTAAGGAACGTATGGATTTCTGCATTGCCTCTTTAAAGTTTTTGCCTATGCTCATTACTTCGCCAACAGCTTTCATCTGCGTGCCTAAAACATCTTTTGCCTGGCGGAATTTCTCAAATGCCCAGCGCGCGAATTTTATAACTACATAATCGCCGCTTGGCTCGTATTTTTCAAGCGTGCCGCGCCTATAGTAAGGTATCTCATCCATACATAGCCCAGCGGCAAGTTTTGTAGAAATGCGCGCAATAGGAAACCCGGTTGCCTTTGAGGCAAGGGCGGAAGAGCGCGAAGTACGCGGATTGATTTCGATTGCAACCAGCCTGTCGTCTTTGGGATTATGCGCAAACTGTATGTTTGTGCCGCCCACAACTCCTATAGCATCGACTATTTTATAAGAAAGCTCCTGCATTTTTTTCTGTAATTTTTCAGGGACTGTAAGCATTGGCGCGGCGCAGAAACTGTCTCCGGTATGCACGCCCATTGGGTCGATATTTTCTATGAAACAGACGGTAATTTTATTGTTCTTCTGGTCCCTTACCACCTCAAGTTCAAGTTCTTCCCATCCGACCACTGATTCCTCTATCAGCACCTGATGAATAAGACTTGCGCTTATCCCCCTGTTTGTAATTGTGCGTAATTCTTCTACATTATAGGCGATTCCTCCGCCGGTTCCGCCAAGAGTGTATGCAGGCCTTACTATTACAGGATATCCCAAGCCTTCTGCTATTTTCTCTGCTTCTTCAATTGAGTGGCAAATTTCTGATTTCGGAAGGCCTATGCCAAGTTTATTCATTGTTTCCTTAAAGGCAAGCCGGTCTTCGCCGCGCTCGATAGCGTCAGCTTTTACTCCGATGATTTCGACGTTATATTTTTTTAAGATACCGGCTTTATGAAGGCTAGAGGCAAGGTTAAGCCCGGTTTGTCCGCCAAGGTTAGGAAGTAATGCGTCGGGCTTTTCGCGTTCTATGATTTTTTCCAAACTGTCTACGGTGAGCGGCTCAATATAGGTTTTATCTGCCATGCCCGGGTCTGTCATAATAGTTGCCGGGTTTGAGTTAACAAGTACCACCTCGTAACCTTCCTCCCGAAGAGCCTTGCAGGCCTGCGTTCCGGAATAATCGAACTCACAAGCCTGGCCGATTATTATTGGACCCGAACCTATGATAATAACTTTGTGTATATCTTTTCTTCTCGGCATCCATACCCCCTTGTAATTAAGTGGTAACTACCTAGTTACCACAACTGCCTATAATTTTACTTTGAAATCAGCTTATGATAATCCTGAATGCTTTTTACCACAATCGTGTCTTTGCGTAAAACATCTATAGCTTTGCTTGAGGCAATCGCCCCAGCTATGGTAGTGATAACTGCAACACCGTAAAGAGCGGCAGTGCTTCTGATTGCAACCTCATCCTGCTTGGGGATTCTTCCTGCCGGAGTATTGATAATTAAGTGCATATTTTTATTTTTTATATAATCCAAAACATTCGGCCTGCCTTCGGAAAGCCGGGGCAATATTTTTGCATCTATGCCTTTTGCCTGCAATGCTTTTCCGGTTCCTTCGGTTGCCAGGATATTAAACCCGGCGGCTCTGAGTTGTTTTGCTATTGGAACAATTTTTGTTTTGTCTTTATCTTTTACCGAAATAAAAACATTCCCCTCTTTGGGCAAAAACTGCGAGGCAGCTATCTGGCTTTTTAGATAGGCGCTTCCAAAATCTTTGTCTATGCCCATAACTTCTCCGGTTGAACGCATTTCAGGCCCCAGCATGGTATCTACGCCTAAAAAGCGGTTAAAGGGAAACACCGATTCTTTAACGCATTTATACGGCGGTATTACTTCTTTGGTAAAGCCTATTTCTTTTAATTTCTTACCCATCATTATTTTTGCGGCAAGTTTTGCCAAAGGAACTCCTATGGCTTTTGATATAAAAGGTATCGTTCTGGAAGCTCTGGGGTTTACTTCTAATATATAAATTTGCGAATCCTTCACCGCAAATTGGATATTCATAAGGCCCATTAAATGCAGCTCTTTGGCGAGAATATAACTTGCCTCTTTTATTCTTTCTATAATTTTTTCCGGAAGGCTAAACGCAGGTAAACACATTGCGCTGTCTCCTGAATGAATGCCTGCTTCTTCTATGTGTTCCAAAATTCCTCCAATAACAAAAGTTTCCCCATCACCGATGATATCCGCGTCCACCTCGATAGCGTCATCAAGAAATTTATCGATAAGTATAGTTTGGTTCATCGAAGAAAGAAGGGCTTCCTTCAAAAACCCTTCAAGCGTTTGCGAATCGTATATTATTTCCATAGCCCGGCCGCCAAGTACATAAGACGGCCTTACCATCACCGGATAACCCAGCCGTTTTACAATTTCTTTTGCTTCGTCTAAATTATGCGCAATGCCGCTCTCTGCCTGTTTAAGGCCGCACTTATTAAGCATGGTTCTGAACTTATCTCTGTCTTCAGCAATGTCTATGTATTTTGCTTTTGTGCCTAAAACATTCAAGCCTTCTCTCTCCAAACCTAAAGCGAGATTAAGCGGAGTTTGGCCCCCGAATTGCAGAATTATGCCGTATGGTTTTTCTTTTTTGTTAATGTTTAACACGTCCTCAAGGGTAATGGGTTCGAAATAAAGTTTATCGGAAGTATCGTAATCGGTTGAAACTGTTTCTGGGTTGCAATTGACCATTACAACCTCTATGCCTTCCTCCCTTAAAGAGAATGCCGCGTGCACGCAGCAATAATCAAATTCAATACCCTGACCGATACGGTTTGGGCCGCCGCCTAAAATCATAACTTTCTTTTTACTGGAGGCACGTACTTCGCACTCTTTTTCGTAGGTTGAATAATAATACGGTGTGTATGCTTCGAATTCCGCGGCGCAGGTATCTACCAGCTTATAAACAGGGCTTACGTTATCGCGCTGCCTCATTTCTCTTATTTTTTTCTCATCTTGCGCAAACATCTGCGCCAAATATTTATCAGAAAAACCAAACTCTTTGGCTTTCAAAAGATTTGCTTTGGTTAATTTTTTATTTTGGATTGCTCTTTCAATGTCAATTATTTCTTTTATATTACTTAAAAACCATTTATCTATGTGGCTAAGCTCGTTGATTTCTTCGATGCTAAACCCGAGGCGGAACGCATCTGCGATATAAAAAATTCTTTTATCGGTAGGCAAAGCCAAATATTGCCTCACCTTCTCTTTCGCTGCGGCGGCGTAATTTTTATCTACCTCTCCTTCAATAAGGGAGTTGAGCCCGGTTTTGCCTATTTCAAGCGCGCGCAGGCCCTTAAGCAGAGCCTCCTTAAATGTTCTTCCTATAGCCATAACTTCGCCGACCGATTTCATCGAAGTTGTAAGGGTCGGGTCTGCCTGAGGAAATTTTTCGAAAGTAAACCGGGGTATTTTTACCACACAATAATCTATCGCGGGCTCAAAGGAAGCAGGCGTTTCTTTTGTTATATCATTGGGAACTTCATCTAACGTGTAACCTACGGCTAATTTTGCCGCGATTTTTGCAATAGGAAAACCGGTTGCCTTTGAGGCAAGCGCGGAAGAACGGGAAACCCTTGGATTCATTTCAATAATAACCATCCTGCCGTCATTGGGATTAACCGCAAACTGAACATTGCTGCCGCCGGTTTCAACGCCGATTGCTCTTATTGCTTTTATGGCATCTATGCGCATCTTTTGATATTCTACGTCAGTAAGAGTTTGAATCGGGGCAACAGTGATTGAATCTCCGGTGTGCACGCCCATTGGGTCAAAATTTTCTATTGAGCATATAATAACGACATTATCTTTTTTGTCGCGCATAACTTCAAGCTCATACTCTTTCCAACCCGAAAGATATTCTTCGATTAAAACTTCATGAATAAGGCTTAGGTCGATACCGCGCTTTAAAATCTCCCAATACTCTTCAATATTATAAGCTATTCCTCCGCCGGTTCCGCCCAGGGTAAAGGCCGGCCGAAGCACGCAGGGTAAACCTACAAAATCAATTGCAGCTTGCCCTTCTTTTTCTGAATATATAGTGCGGGAACGCGGCAAGTCTATGCCGGCTTTAGACATTGCTTCCTTAAATAACTCCCTGTCTTCCGCTTTTGCAATTGCTTCTTCGTTTGCGCCTATAAGTTCGACGTTATATTTTTTAAAAATACCTTTTTTTGCGGCATCATAAGCAACATTAAGCGCAGTTTGTCCGCCAAGCGTAGGAAGGCAGGCTTGCGGCTTTTCTTTTTCAATGATTTTTTCCAATACCTCAACGGTTATAGGCTCAATATATGTTGCATCGGCAAGCTCGGGGTCAGTCATAATGGTTGCCGGGTTTGAATTAAGCAGCACAACTTTATAGCCCTCTTCTTTTAAGGCTTTACAGGCCTGCGCTCCTGAATAATCAAATTCGCAGGCCTGGCTGATAATGATTGGGCCTGAGCCGATGATTAAAATTTTTTCCAAATCTGTTCTTTTTGGCATATTACTTTATCGCTTCACTTTATTAATTTAATAAACTCTCCAAATATATACCTGGCGTCAAAAGGCCCGGGGCCTGATTCAGGATGAAACTGCACGCTCATTACGGGTAATTTTTTGTGCCTCGCGCCTTCCGGCGTTCTATCATATAAATTTAAATGAGTTTCTATAAGCTCTTTATCCGGTATTGTTTCCGGAGGAATAACAAAATTATGGTTTTGGGAAGTTATGTCAATTCTTCCATTTTCTAAATCTTTTACCGGGTGGTTTCCTCCGTGATGGCCGAATTTAAGTTTCTTCGCTCTTCCTCCAAAAGCCAGGCCTAAAATCTGGTGGCCGAGGCAAACCCCCATAACTGCGGTTTTTAATTCCTTGCTGCGCAATTTAGCTATCAATTCTTTTGCTGTATCAATTGTGCATGTAACAGCTTCCGGGTCTCCCGGGCCGTTTGAAAACAAAATTCCATCCGGTTTTAATTTTAGAATTTCGGAAAGCGGCGTTTTTGCCGGGACAACATAAATTCTCTCAACCAGCTCTTTGAGGTTTCTCAAAATAGAATATTTTATGCCGCAGTCAATTGCGACAATGCTAAATTTTTGTTTTTTAACGCCAGTCAGCCTTCTTATGCCCAGGCCCTCCTCCCATTCATAGGTTCTGGCACAAGTTACTTCCTTAACTAAATCCACCCCAATTATAGAAGGGGCTTTATCTAATTTTGCTTTTAACGTTTTAGCGTTAAAATCTGTTGTTGAAATTATACCTTTCATCGAGCCTTTATCTCTAAGCCTTCTTGTTAGGGCGCGCGTATCAAGCCCTTCGATTGCAACAACATTATTTTCTCTAAGATAATCGCCCAGAGGCTTATTCGCGCGCCAGTTAGAAACAATTTTGCTTTTTTCTTTTACTATTAAGCCTTCGGCGCGGAGCTTTTTTGACTCTATATCGGAAGTGTTTACTCCATAATTGCCTATCAAAGGATAGGTCATACAAACGATTTGGCCCTTATATGAGGGATCGGTTAAAATTTCCTGATAGCCGGTCATCGCTGTGTTAAATACAACCTCGCCTATGGTTTCTCCTTCGGCTCCGAAAGATTCACCGCTTAGCATAAATCCATCCTCTAGGAACAATATAGCTTTCATATATTATACAAGTTACTTTTAACGGCTTTCGGTAACGGCAGCTTCGATGCTACCTTAAAGCAGCTGATATCTTTTTCGGCATAAACGTTCGGCGGCAAACTTTGGCGCCTTTATTATTACCTGCGTTTCTTTAAAATTCTTTTAATGTACGAAATTGCCTGTATGGGAGTTTTCACCTGGACTACACCTTTTATCTTCCAGGTATTTATGCCAATTACACACCTATCTTCATTAAAGGCAAACGCAATCTCCGAAAGGGTTCCGTATTTTCCGGATACCGCAACGATTATATCCGAAGCCCTTACTACTAAAATATTTCGCGCATAACCCAGGCCTGTTGGGATTTTCACATCAACATAAGGATTTGCGTCTCTACCGTCTTTAGTTGGTAAAATCGCAACAGTTGTGCCTCCGGCAGATTTTGCGCCCTTGCAAGCAGCCTCCATAATGCCGGTTCTGCCGCCACAGATTAAAGTCCAGCCTTCCTGCGCAATAAGCCTTCCCATCTCCTCGGCAATTTTATAATCTTTTTTTGAGCACCGCGAGCCGCCGATGACTGAAATGTTCATGATTATTTTTGTATTAGCTTAATTTCTTAAATAAAAATGGCTTAGCCATGGTTTATCAAATCAGCTATTAGTTCTATTGGGCCGTCTAAATATATTCCGGAGCGCCTGTCGTAGGCTGCATAAAAATAGCTTTGGATGTCCCTGTATATCCTTATATAGGCGCCTCTAATGCCATCAAGTATTGCGTGTTTAGCCAAAATATCATAAATCTGCTTTTGTTTGTCTTTGTAAATAGAATCTACGCGCAATTCGTAAGGATTCGATATTCCATAAAATTTTACCGAAAGACTGCCATCGGTGTTAAGGTAATCATTTTTTATCAAACTCTCAAACAACGCATCTTGGTCAACATCGAGTTTTGAAAAATCAGATTTTGTAATAACTTCTCCAACAGCAGGGTTAATTTTTGAAAATTCAGATCTTGCAGCAATGTCTGCCTGCCGAAACTTTTCTTTGCTTGCTTTGCCTTGTTTTTTAAGTTCAGTTAAAAAATCTATGTCGTCTTCCAAATTTTTAATCGATCCCTGTTTAATTATTGGGGCAGATGGCAGCTCCATTTGTGAAATAGGATAGTCGTTTACAATTGCTTCTGACATAAGCTCAATCCGGGCATTGCAAATATCTTCCAATAGTTTAAGTTCTAGGGGTTTTATTGTTGCTTGTCCTTTCAATTTCTTTAAATCTTTTATTAATCTTTGTATTTCTTTTCTTAGGACAGCGGCTTCGTTAGAATTAATTGGCCTTGCGTAACGCGGCGACAGCATCAGCGTTTCGTAAATTTCAGATCCAACATTGTCGGGTCTAAGCCTAACTGTATTGTCGGATTTGAATCTAGGCGGCAGATAATCCAATTTTTTCCAAAAGGCTTTAAAATTTTTCCATTCTTTAGTAGCGTTTAAAACAGTTATTCTGTCTATTTTTTTGTTTTTGTTTTCATCAGCCGCAACCTCTTTGGAAGTTTTTGCAGAATCAGCGCAAGCGCTATAGTTAAGCATATTAAGCACAACCAGTAATGTGGCTACAAAAAGATTGCCGCTTTTTTTGTAGCTGATACTAACTTTTTTAATTCTTAGAAAAAATAATAGGCAACCGGCAATTATTGCAAGTGTTACAATAATATTTTCTCTCTTCATAACCTTGCACCCCTATCTGATTTTCGTTATCTCCATTCCGCTATTTATGCGCGATTCTTTGTATTTGTTATACACAAAATACAATGGGTAGTTTCTTATAAAGCTATAAACAAGCTTTTTGCCACGGATACATCTGGCAATATTGCAACAGATGACTGAAATGTTCATGATTCAATCCAGTCTTATTAACGATATATAAATTATCTAACTGACTGCTATCTGTTTATCTTTTATTTACCCCTTGCGCCTGGATATCGTGTAAATTTCCGCGCTCGCTTCGCTTCCAGGAAAATTTACACGAAGCGCTTAGAGGTTAATTTTCGCGTAAGGCGAAAATTAATGTCCCTGGGCAGAATCGAACTGCCATTTTTGGCTCCGGAGGCCAACGCCCTATCCGTTGGGCTACAGGGACAATTAGCAAAAAATTCCAATTTCCAATAAACAAATTCCAAATAAGCTCCAAATTCCAATTATACAATAACCAAAACCGATTTCGTTTAGGACATTGGAATTTTGGTCATTGGAATTTGTTTGGGATTTGAAATTTGTCATTTGGAATTTCGTAAATCATGCACTAATAATATCTATCAAAGACTTAAACTGTTCGTCCAGGTATTCTTTGTCTCCGGTTTTAGCGCCGGAAATATTTTTAGAAAACAAAATACGCGCGCCTTTTGCCTTTAAGGCCCCTTCCAGTTCGGTAAGTGCTTTGTTTTTCCCAAGCCCGCTGCCGTAAGTTAAAAAACAGCCGCATTTTTTATCGGTTAAATCTTTTATGCTTTCCAAATAAGCGCGTAAAGCCGGCGCAAAAGTAAACGCCCACACAGGAGATGCGAAAACTATAAAATCATACGCATTTAGCTCAAATGCCGGGTTTTGAATTTCTACTTTGTGTTTATAAAAAGCACTTCTGCATTGCAATAAAAAAGCTTTTTCTTCTTTTGCCGGCTTTAAATCAAATATGTTCGTATCAATATTTTTTTCTTTGATTTTTTTCAGCAAAAACAAACAGGCTCTTTTGGTATTTCCGGAAAAGGAATAAGATATTATTGCTACTTTCATTTTAAAATAAGGTTAACTGTTCGTTTTTTTTCTCTTCTCCACCGCCGAAAATTTTAATTTTCCCGTATTGACCGTCATAGCCCGGCTCAATTTTAAGCCTGCCCTCTCTCACCCGTTTTATGCCTTCGGCGACTTTTTCGGGAAGCTTGGAAAAAAGTTCTTTTTCCGGCACTTTTATAAGAATCTCAAATTCCGAAGGAAACACAGACAAGGCCTCAAGATATTCTTTTTCTACGGCTTTGCTTTTCTTATCTACCCCTTTTATGTCGGCAATTATTTCATCGAGGCTGACCATGCTTTTATAGCCGATTGCGTTTTCCGGCGTAAAGCCCTCCGGCCTATCGGCAAGCTCATCAACCCTGTTTAGAACTCCTCGCGTTACTGGCTTTGAACAGCGCGGGCAAATGCCTTTATATTTCTTGGTTTCTTGAGGCGATAATCTTAAATTGCAATTTCTGTGGCCGTCAAAATGATATTTGCCTTCTTCCGGGAAGAATTCTATTGTATAGAGGAATTTATTTTTATCTTTTTTCTCCAAAACTTTTTTAATTTCGAAATAATCTAACTCACAGTTAAAAACATTTGCTTCCCTGCCTATTCGTGAAGGCGAATGGCTGTCTGAATTTGAAATCAAAGAAAATCTGTCGAGCGCGCTAAGCCGCCAGTTCATCGCTGGGTCGGAAGAAAGCCCGGTTTCTAATGCAAATATTTTTGATGTTTGCTTGCCGAAACAATCTTCTATCCTGTTAAAGCCGGACATCGAGCCGAAAAGGCTAAACCAGGGGGTCCAGGCGTGCGCCGGGATAACCATACAATTTTCATCAACATCAAAAACAATACGCGCTACCTCTTCCGCGTCTAAGCCCAGAATCGGCCTGCCGTCGCTGGCGAGATTGCCCTGCCTGCCTAATGCTTCATTTATTTTATCTACAGTTTTAAAAGACGGGGCAAAAATAAGGTTGTGTATGCGGTATACTTTGCCCTTCTTGGAATAAATACTGCTTACCTCTGCGGTAAGTATAAAATGAATATTTTTGTGCTTAAACAGGCCGTTGCCTAAATCTTCTAAATTCGCTTTTAGCTCCTGGAGCCACAGGTGGTGGGTGAAGTCTCCCGTACCCATCAGGGCAATTCCTTTTAACCTGGCCCAATCGGTAATATGCTTTACATCCATGTCTCTGGACGTTGCCCGAGAATATTTAGAGTGAATGTGAAAATCTGCTACAAATTCCATTTTGCCTCACTTCATTCGGCAGTTTACAGTCCAATAGCTGCAAACTGTACACCGTTAATTGGAAACTTTTATTGAATTTCTGTCATTATTTTTTTAACTTTAGCCAAGTGGCTTCCCTGCCAGTAAACCTTGCCGCAGGTTTCGCATTTTTTAAAAACTGTTTGCTGGCCGTAAACGCGCTCGGGGACAAACGTTTTTATCTCTTCTTTGCAAGCCGCAACCAGCACGCAATTGCATAGCGTGCAGCGGCTAAACATTTTTTCTTCTTCAATTTTAAGTTTTGCCTTTTCTATAACTTCTTTCAGCTGTTCTTTTACATTATCGTTGGTTACAACTATTGTTTTCTTTTGCAGGTAGTCTATTTTTTCCTTGGTCCGAGTCACAATCATTCTGTCATCTCGCAAGGCTTCGATTATCAGCGTACCCTTGCCCTCTTTGTCATAGTAAACCGTGTCAAATCCTATAATTCTAAGCCACCTCGCAAGACGCCCCAATTCTTTTGTGACTATAAACTTCATGCACAAATGCAGGTTGATTCGCGCTCACGCAGCCTTGCAGCTTTATTTGTGGCTGTTCGTATTTACGTAAGCAATTTTCCCGCCTAAAATAGTGCACTCGACGACACCTTTAAGCGTTTTGCCCAGGAATGCGCTGTTTTTCGATCTTGAATGAAAAATATCTTTTTTGGCAACCCACTCTTTATCTTTGGAAACTACAATAATATCAGCGGGCCGGCCAACGCCTAAAGTCCCTCTGTTTATTCCGAGAATCTTCGCGGGATTTATTGCCATTTTTTTAACCAGTTCGCCCATATCCAGAATTTTTTCGTCAACAAGATATGTTATTGCGCAAGAAAGCTCCGTTTCAAGCCCTATTACTCCGAATTCTGCGCGTTCAAACTCTATTTCTTTTTCGTTCTCCGTATGTGGCGCATGGTCTGAAGCTATCGCATCTATTACGCCCTGCCTAAGCGCTTCTTTTATCGCCAAAACATCATTTTTCGTTCTTAGCGGCGGGTTCATTTTCGAATTTGGATCATAACCCCACACAGCTTCTTCGCTAAGTGCAAAATAATGCGGCGCCGTATCAGCGGTTACCGCAATTCCTTTCTTTTTCGCTTTAGCTATTATCTCAACCGACTCAAGGCAACTTACGTGAGCGATATGCAGGGCAGCGCCTATTTTTTCTGCCAAATCTATATCGCGTTTTACCCGTTTATATTCCGACTCTTTAGAAATTCCGCGCAGGCCCATTTTTGTTGATGTAAATCCGAGATTAACCACGCCGCTTGCGGAAAGGAATTTATCCTCCGAGTGGCAGATTACAACAAGCTTTGCGTCTTTAGCTTTTTTAAGCGCCTTTAACATTACCTCGGTGTTATCTACGGATGCGCCGTCGTCGGAGATAGCGACAACGCCTTCTTTTTTGAACTTCATTATGTCTGTTAATTCTCTACCCGCTCTTTCTTTGGTGATTGCCGCGCAGATAAAAACATTTGCCTGGGCTTTCTTCTCGATAATACCCTTTAAAAGTTTTATATTTCCAATCGAGTCTATCGGGATGAGGGTATTGGGCATGCTGACTACAGTGGTAACCCCTCCGGCAATTGCGGCAAGCGTGCCGGAAGAGACAGTTTCTTTATCCTCTCTGCCGGGCTCTCTTAAATGAACATGCATATCGACTATGCCGGGCATTACTATTTTGTCTTTGGCGTCAATTGTGTTGTCCGCAATCTCTTTAAGGTTTTTCCCTATTTTAAGTATCTTATTATCCTGCACCACGATATCGCAGACATCGTTTAAATTATCCGCCGGAGAAATCACATGCCCGTTTTTAATAATTAGTTTCATTTTATTTTTTGGTTTTTATATAATCATTGGCCTGCGCAACAAGGAAAAGTACCGCCATACGTACGGCTATTCCGTTTGTAACCTGTTCTAAGATAACGGAATTTCCTCCGTCAGCGACGTCGGAAGATATTTCAATCCCGCGGTTAATGGGGCCAGGGTGCATTACGATAATATTTTTTTTCGCGCTTTTAAGCCTTTCTTTTGTTATCCCGAAACTTTTAAAATATTCGAGCTGGCTGGGGAAAGCTTTTTCCTTGTCGCGTTCAAACTGCATGCGCAAAACATTTATGGCATCCGCGCCGGCCAGGGCTTCTTCGATATTATGAGAAACGCGCACGCCCATCTGTTCAATTGCGGGCGGTATAAGAATTTTTGGCGCGCAGACAGTAACGCGAGCGCCTAACTTCGTGAGCCCCCAGATATTCGAACGCGCAACGCGCGAATGCGCGATGTCGCCGACTATGCTTACGTTTAAACCTTCCAGCCGGCCTAATTTTTCGCGTAGCGTAAACATATCCAAAAGCGCCTGCGTTGGATGCTCATGCCAGCCGTCTCCCGCATTTACCACGCTCGCTTTAAGCTGCCTTGCAAGCGTAACTGCAGCGCCCGAATAGTTGTGCCGCATTATAATAATGTCAACCCTGAGCGCTTCTATGTTTTTTCCGGTATCTATAAGGGTTTCCCCTTTACGCACGCTTGAGGTTTCTGTAGAAATATTTATAACATCCGCAGAAAGCCTTTTTGCGGCCACTTCAAACGATATGCGCGTGCGGGTGGAAGGCTCATAGAAAAGATTGACTACGGTTTTGCCGCGTAAGGCAGGCACTTTTTTAATCTCTCTTGTTGAAACTTCCTTAAAAGAAGCTGCTGTCTGCAGTATTAATTCTATTTCTTCCTTGCTTAAATTTTCTAAATCAAGGAGGTCTTTCTTCGTCCAATTTATATTGTTAGACTTTCTCACCTATGGCAACCTCATCAAGCCCGTCAAGCTCAGAGAGCCGCACCTCGACGGTTTCGTTTTTGGAAGTAGGAATATTTTTACCCACAAAATCCGCTCTTATTGGCAGCTCTCTGTGGCCTCTGTCAATTAAAACAAGAAGTGTAACGATTTTGGGCCGGCCGAAATCCATAAGTTCATCAAGCGCGGCGCGTATGGTACGGCCCGTAAAAAGCACATCGTCTATAAGCACGACCACCTTATCGGTTAAATCAAAATCTATTTTTGTTTCTTTAACCACCGGGCGTACCCCGACCGTAGTAAGGTCATCGCGGTATAAAGTTATATCGAGCGTCCCAAGCGGTATATCTACCCCTTCTGTTTCCTTGAAAATAGATTGTATTCGCCTGGCAAGATAGACCCCTCTGGTTTGTATGCCTACCAAGACAATGTCTGTAAGCGCCGGGGTGCTTTCCAGAATTTGATGCGTAAGCCGCTGGAGGATGCGTTTTATTTCTTCAGCGTTTAATATTTTTGCTTTTTCTTTAAACTGGCTCATATGTTTACGAATTAGAACATTGCCCCGCTTCCGCCATATACAGGGTAAAATTTTCTCGCCCGCTCCGCGGGCAGATAATTTTACCCTGACTCCAGCGGGGCTAATTCGACTAGGCAAGTTTTCTGGCTTTCTGCCTGAAAACTTGCAAGTCTCATTAAAAAAAATACCCCGTACCTTTTGAGTACGGGGTTATAGTTATATTGTTTTCTGGTATTATAATCATTTTGTCCCCTTGCCAGCCTCGCTGGACCAGCTTAAAGGTTTCATAAAATATACCTTATGCGGCAGGAAATGTCAAGGGTAATCTAGGCAGCTGCGCCAAGCGCTTTGCCGTCGAGGATAACGACGAATTCACCTTTTGGCTTTACCTGTTCGAAGTGCGAAATCGCTTCATTTATATCTGCTTCAAATACTTCTTCGAATTTTTTTGTCAGTTCCCTTGCCAAAGCTATCTTGACATTCCCGGTTATTTCTTTAAGGTCTTGCAAAGATGCCAAAACCCTAAAAGGCGATTCAAAAAAAACAATAGCAGCTTCAAGCCCCCTAAGTTTTTCGAACAATCTTACGCGTTCGTTGTGTTTTCTGGGCAGGTAGCCTAAAAATATGAATTTATCGTGCGGTATGGAAGTGCTTGCAAGGGCTGCCGTGATACTGGAGGCTCCGGGGATTACTGCAATTGGCAGCTTTTCTTTCCTGCACTCCCTTACCAGCTTATATCCGGGGTCGGAAAGCGTTGGAGTGCCTGCGTCGGAAACAAGAGCTATATTTTTTCCGGATTTTAGCTCTTCAATTACCCAGGGAATTTTTTTTATTTCACTGTGCTCGAAAAAACTAACCAGCGGCTTTTTTATGCCGAAATGCGAGAGTAAAAATCCGGTTTTACGCGTATCTTCTGCCAGAACCAAATCTGCCTCTTTAAGTATACGGATGGCGCGAAGCGTTATGTCTTCAAGATTACCTATGGGGGTAGCAACTATATATAACATAATAGTTTACAGTTAACGGTGTACGGTTTACAGTAGAAAAATAACCCTTACGGTTTTTACTGTACACTGTAAACAGTAAACTGTACACTTATACCATTCCTATTCAACGGTAACCGATTTCGCTAAATTCCTTGGCTGGTCTATTTCGTAGCCTAAATTTTTTGCAACATAATATGCAAAAAGCTGCAAGCCCACCGCAACGAGCATGGGAGAAAAATCGGTATTTTTAAGCTGAGGGCAGTAGATTACTGCGTCGCTTAAGCGTGAGGCTTGGGAGTCGCCGTAATTTACTATCGCAAGTACTTTTCCTTTTCTCGCTCTTATTTCCTGCATGTTAGAAATCATCTTTTCATAAAGAAAATCCTTTGGCGCTATGCAGACAACGCCCCTGTATTCATCGATTAACGCAATTGGCCCGTGCTTCATTTCTCCGGCCGGATAGCCTTCGGCAGGGATATAGGAAATTTCCTTTAATTTTAAGGCGCCCTCCAAGGCTGAAGGATAATTTATGCCTCTTCCCAGAAATAGGAAACAGCCGAATTTAGAAAACTCTTTGGCGATTTTTTTAACTTCGCCCGTCTTTGTTAAAATATCTTTCTGATACTCAGGTATCATTCTAAGCTCTTCAAGCATTTCTTTAAAATCTTTCTCGGCAATTGTATTTCTTATTTTACCTATATGTAACGCCAGTAAAAGAAGCGCCATGATTTGAGCCGTATAAGCTTTTGTTGAGGCGACCCCTATTTCAGGCCCCGCGTGAGTAAAAATGAGGCCGTGGCTTTCCTTGGTTAAAGTTGAGCCTTCGACGTTACAGACGCCCACAATCTTTACTCCGTTGCCCTTTATGTCCCTTATCGCAGCCAGAGTATCCGCAGTTTCTCCTGATTGAGAGATTGCAAGAAGTAAATCGTTTTTAGTTATGTTAAGCTTGCGGTAGCGGAACTCCGATGAAGTATCTATCTCTACATCCAAATCGCAATACTTTTCCAGAAAATATTTGGCGACATAACCTGCGTGATACGCAGAGCCGCAGGCAGTAATAAAAATATTCTTAAGCGACTTTAAATATTTTTCATCCAGATTAATATAAGGAAATTCTATGGTGTTTCTTTTTGCATACAAAGAAAGTATTTTTTTTAACACATCCGGCTGTTCATGGATTTCTTTAAGCATAAAATGCTCAAAGCCTTTTTTCTCGGCATCCTGGGGTTTAATATTAACTTTTTCTATTTCGAGTTTTACGGGCTTGCCTTTAAAATGGAAAATTTCGACAGTATTGTGCCTGATGACCGCCACTTCTTCATCCTTTAAATACACTACTTCTTTGGCGAAAGGCAGTATCGCGGGGATGTCTGAAGCAATAAAATTTCCGTCTTTGCCAAGCCCCACAATTAAAGGGCTTCCTTTTCTAACAGCGATTAAACGCGTTGGATCTTTTAGGGAAATAACCCCCAACGAAAAAGAACCGTTGAGTTTTTTTATGGCCTTGTATACTGCGTCCTTAAGAGAATCCTTGTAAAACTTTTCTACAAGATGGACTACGACTTCTGTGTCGGTTTCGCTTACGAACTTATGCCCTTCTTTTACCAAGGCTTCCTTAAGTTCAAGGTAATTCTCGATAATTCCGTTATGGACTATAGCTATTTGGCCTTTGCAGTCAAGATGCGGGTGCGCATTCGCTTCGCTGGGCCGACCATGGGTTGCCCAGCGCGTGTGAAAAATTCCTATCGGGAATTTCTCCTCAAGAAAACTTTTTAATTCCTTGCGGAGGTCATGAATTTTTCCGGGCTGCTTCTTCAGGAAAAACTCCCCTTTCTTTATGCCCACCACTCCGCAGGAATCATACCCCCGGTATTCCAGCCTTGACAGGCCATCGATAAACGTGCCGAGCGCCCTTTCTTTTCCTATATAACCAAGTATCCCGCACATAATTATTTCCCTCTAAAATAGTCTTCGATATTTCTATTTGTAAAATAAATAATCAGAATCCCTGGATAAATTATCTGTACTACCGCCTGGCGTATGGACGCCGGAGACAGCAACACCGAAATCAATACCAGAGCGGCTATGCTAAAGGCGAAGTATACGGTAAATTTCCTCGCCCATTCTTTCTTAAAGAGCAACCCTGCTCCGCAAATTATAAAAACCAAAGAAACTACGCTTTGTATAACAATCATTGTTTTTAGCAGGGATGGGGATAAGTTAACGTTAATACCGCTTTCTTTAAGCATCTTCTGTATCATTTGCCAGTTTTGCGGCATCAGAAAGGTTATAAGCTGGATCATGCCTAACACTACCAGATTAAACATACCAAGAACTATTACGCCGACGGGTTTTTTCTTTGGTTGCATATTATTTAATGTTACGAGGGTTACAAAATATTTTTATCGCTGCAATATTCGTAACCTTCCTTAGCCTTCGTAACTTTCGCAATCTTTTTATTCGCCCCTCGCGCCTATATATCGTTAAAATTTACTAGCAAGAAACTAGGAAATTTTAACGAAACGCTTCGGGGTTGATTTTCGCCTCAGGCAAAAATCAACGTCCCCAGCCAGATTTGAACTGGCGCCGTCGCCGTGAAAGGGCGATGTCCTGAACCAGGCTAGACGATGGGGACGTTAACAATCTTAGATAAAAAGTCTTTTTATTTTAAAAGGTAAATTTATTTTGTCAACATTTATCAAAATTATACCACCTAAGCTTTAAAACCTGCAAAGAAAGTTTCAGCCTGTTTAATTCGGGGGGTTTGCAGCATAAGAATTATTCTTCCGGAGCAATGCGGGCTATAGTAGAAAGCTTGTCTCCTGATTCAAGATTAATTATCTTAACGCCTTGCGTCGAACGGCCGGAGGAACGTATATCTTTTATTTTCGTCCTTATGAGAATGCCTTTTTGAGTTATACACATAACTTCATCGCTATCCTGCACAAGTATGGCGCCTTTTGCGTCTCCTATTTTTGCAGAAACTTTTATATTGATTATCCCCTTGCCTCCTCTTGACTGCAGGCGATATTCTTCGATATGGCTTCTTTTCGCAAAACCATTGTCGGTCGCAGTAAGAATATAAAAATCTTCTTTTTTGAGCGTACCTTCCAAAAGCACCATGCCCACAACCACATCGCCCTTGCCAAGCTTCATCCCACGCACACCTTGCGATTGCCTGCCGGTAGGCCTTATGTCTTTGGCTTCGAAGCGTATGGATTTTCCTTTTTCGGTGATAAGTATGACTTCGTCTTTGTCCTCGCATATGCCCGCGCCCACAAGGCGGTCATCTTTATCTAAAGTTATAGCGCATATTCCGCTTTTTCTTATATTAGCAAATAATTCAAGCGAGGTTCTTTTTATGATGCCACCCTCTGTCGCCATTAATATGAATTGCTTTGGTTCAAATTCCTTAGTAGATAAAACTTTTGTGATTTTTTCTTTAGTGGTAAGGCTTAAAAGATTTATTATCGCCCTTCCTTTTGAAGTGCGGCTTCCGAGCGGAACCTCATAAGTTTTAATGGGATAGATTTTGCCTTCATCCGTAAAAACCAAAAGCGTATCCTTGCTTGAGGCGACAAAAAGATGTTCCACGAAATCTTCTTCGGATGTGGCCATGGCAGCGACCCCGCGGCCTCCGCGTTTTTGCTGGCGGTAGGCAGTCAGCGGCATGCGTTTTATATAACCCGAACCGCTTATGGTTACAACCATATCCTCTTCAACTATCAAATCTTCTATTTCGATTTCTTCTGTTTTAGCGACAATTTCCGTGCGCCGCTCGTCAGCGAATTGTTCTTTTAAAATTTTAAGCTCTTCCTTTATAAGCGCTTCCTGTTTCTTTTCGGAAGCCAAAATCGAATTATAGAGCTCGATCTTTTTCAGGAGCTCCAGATATTCCTGGTCTATTTTATCCCGCTCCAAAGCGCAAAGCCTGGCCAACTGCATATCTAAAATTGCCTGCGCCTGCACTTCAGAAAGATCAAATTTCTTCATTAAATTTTCCTTGGCTTCCTGGACGTTCTTTGACTTTTTAATCAGCGCGACAACCTGGTCCAAATATTTCAGCGCGATTTTTAATCCTTCCAAAATGTGCGCGCGCTTTTGCGCTTTATCAAGCTCGAACCTCGTTCTTCTTACAATTACTTCCTTACGAAAAGCTATATGATGCGCCAGCATTTCCTTGAGCGTAAGAATAACGGGTTTTCTGTTTACCAGCGCCAGGAATATCGCGCCGTAAGTTGTTTCAAGCCCGGTATGCTTATAAAGCTGATTTAAAATTATTTGCGGCTCGACATCTCTTTTAAGTTCCAAGAGTATACGTATGCCTTCTTTGCCGGATTCATCGCGAAGGTCGGAAACGCCTTCAATTTTTTTATCCGTGACTAAATTGGCGATAGATTCTATAAGGTTAGCTTTATTTAACTGGTAGGGGATTTCTGTAATAATTATCTGCGATTTTCCTTTTTCGTGCTCAATGGTTGATTTGGCACGGAGGATCATCTTGCCTCTGCCTTCCTCATACATTTTAAGGAGCTCGCCCTTGCCGCAGATTATCGCGCCGGTTGGAAAATCCGGGCCCTTTACAAATTTATGCAGCTCTTTGATTGAAGCTGTGGGGTTATCAATTAAATGCTCAAGCGCGTCGCAAACCTCACCCAAATTATGCGGAGGCATGTTTGTCGCCATACCAACCGCGATACCGCTTGCGCCGTTAACAAGAAGCGTAGGCACAACAGAGGGCAAAACTTCCGGCTCGGTAAGTGAGTTATCAAAATTAGGGAAAAATTTAACCGTGTCTTTGTCGATATCCTGAAGAACAAAGTCTGCAATTTTTGAAAGCCGCGCCTCAGAATAACGCATTGCTGCGGGAGGATCGCCGTCTATCGAACCAAAGTTACCCTGGCCGTTTATAAGCGGGTACCTCAGAGTAAAATCCTGCGCCATCCTAACGAGAGCGTCGTAGACCGAAAGGTCTCCGTGCGGATGATATTTACCGAGACACTCTCCGACGATTCTTGCACATTTTTTATGCGGCTGGTTATAACGCAGGTGCAGCTCGTTCATCGCGTACATGATTCTTCTTTGAACCGGTTTAAGGCCGTCACGGATGTCGGGAAGAGCCCTGCCTGCGATGACAGACATCGAATAAGACAAATACGATTCCTGCATCTCCTCTTCGAGATAGCGGGTTATAATTTTTCCTTTGTTAGTTTGCTCTTGCATGTTCAGCTCTCGGCTGTCAGCTCTCGGCTGTCAGCTCTAAAGGTGCCTTGAAAGGGCAGCTGGAAGCTGACGCCTGATGACTGAAAGCTTTTTTTATACATCCAAATTTTTAACTTCGTGCGCGTGAGCCTGGATAAATTCCCTGCGTGGCTCTGCTTCTTCCCCCATCAGCAAAGTAAAAATCCTGTCAGCCTCAACCGCGTCTTCAAGGGTCACCTTAACCAGCGTACGCTTCTCCGGGTCCAGCGTGCTTTCCCACAACTGTTCCGGATTCATTTCTCCTAAACCTTTATATCTTTGGATATGCATACCTTTTGTTGCAATCTTTTTTACTTCATCAAGCACCATTTTTAAACTTTTACATTTCGCTTCTTCTTTGGTTTCATCGTTGATTAAAATAAACTTTTCTTTTTCCTGCGGCAAAAAATCTTTGATAGAGAGCCCGTGCTTGGCAAGCCCGGCGCAGATTTCTTTTATTTGATAGGACTCAAAAATTTCTACGCTGTCCAAATCTTCTTTATCTTTATAATCGGAAAGTTCATCATCATCAAAAACAAAAAATATCTTATTATTGGCATGCACCTTATACATCGGATATTTTTTCTTTTTCTCATCCACGGCATCAACGTAATCTTTAAAAGCTATCCCCTTACGTTCAAGTGCATAGCTTAATTTTTCAAGCTCTATAAGATCATTGACTATCTTCTCCATTTCTTTGTCGGAAAAATCCTTGCCGCCCTTACCAGCCGTTGAAAATTTGGCGGCTTTAGTGCCAAGTTTTAAAATAATCTCGTCCATATCTTTTTCCGTATGAACATATTCTTCCAGATCCCTTCTTTTTATACGGTAAAGCGGCGGCTGCGCAATATAAATATACCCGTCCTCTATCAGTTTAGGCAGTTGCCGGTAAAAAAGAGTTAAAACCAGCGTGCGGATATGTGACCCGTCAACGTCAGCATCGGCCATAATTACAACTTTGTGGTATCTTAATTTTGTAATATCAAATTCGTCGCCGACACCGGTGCCGAGCGCAGAAATTATCGTTCTTATTTCTTCGTTGGCCAAAATCTTATCAAGCCTGGCTTTTTCTACATTTAAAATTTTTCCCCTAATCGGAAGTATTGCCTGGAAATTTCTATTACGCGCCTGTTTGCCGCTACCGCCGGCGCTTTCTCCTTCAACGATATAAACCTCACAGGCCTGCGGGTCACGTTCCGAACAATCCGCAAGCTTTCCCGGAAGGCCGCGCATATCAAGCGCGCCTTTTCTGCGGGTAAGTTCCCTGGCCTTTCTTGCAGCCTCTCTTGCGTGCGCGGCAAGAATTGTTTTTTCAACTATTTTATTTGCAACTGATGGCGTTTCTTCAAAAAATGAGCTAAGAGCCTCAAAAGCAATCGAAGCAACCATACCGTCTATTTCGGAATTCCCTAATTTGGTTTTAGTCTGGCCCTCGAATTGCGGGTTGGGAAGTTTTACGCTTATTACCGCACATAAGCCCTCTCTGATGTCTTCTCCGGAAATGCTGTCTATATCTTTAAGAAGGTTTTTGCCCTTAGCGTACTGGTTTATGGCGCGGGTAAGGGCGGTTTTAAACCCGGTTAAGTGCGCTCCTCCTTCAATTGTATTTATGTTGTTTGCGAAAGAAAAAATGTTTTCTTTATAACCATCATTATACTGGAGCGCGCCCTCGACGATAACTTCATCTTTTTCTTTGTTGAAACTTACAACTTTATTATGCAGCGGAGTTTTGTTGTGGTTTAGGTATTCAATAAATGACGTGAGGCCGCCCTTAAATTTAAACGTGGCTTCCTTTTCGGTTCTCTCGTCCGCAAGTATTATTTCTATATTTGAATTTAGGAAGGCGAGTTCTCTTAAGCGTTGGGACAAAACATCGAAAGAAAAATTTATTTCCTTAAATATTTCTTTATCCGGCCTAAAAGTAATTTTTGTTCCGGTAGATTTGGATTTGCCAATTACTTTCATCTGCGTTTTGGCGTGGCCTTTTTCAAAACGCTGATGATAGACTTTCTCATCTCTTTTAACCTCGGCCTCCATCCAGCCGGAAAGTGCATTGACAACGCTGACACCCACGCCGTGTAATCCTCCGCTTATCTTATAAGCCTTGTGGTCGAATTTTCCTCCGGCATGTAACATTGTAAGAACAACTTCGAGCGCCGGTTTATTTACTGTTTTATGAATATCGACAGGGATGCCTCTTCCGTTGTCATCTATGGAAACACTGTTGTCGGAATGGATTGTAACTTTTATCTTATCGCAAACACCCGCGCTTGCTTCATCAATTGAGTTATCAACCACCTCATAGACCAGATGATGTAACCCTCTTGTTGAGGTATCTCCGATATACATCGCGGGGCGCTTTCTTACAGCTTCGATGCCGCCTAAAATCTGGATTGTGGTTGCGTCGTATTTTTGCGTTTTAGTTTGCTCAGTCATAATCGCCTATTTTTATTTTTACTCCTTCTATGTCCGGAAATTCTTTTTTTACGGCTTTAAGCAGAACCTCTCTCCTTAATCGGAATTCATAACTTGCGCTTGAGGAATCGGAACGAAAATAGAGGTTTTTTTTATATATTCTTTGCAGCCTTACGTGTTTTTTTAAATTCTCGCCCAGATTTTCTTCTACTATTCTTTCTATTTTCCCCGTACTTTTAGCTTCGGCTTTTTTTTCTTTTAAAAATTCCTCTATTATACTTTTAATATGTGTTGCCACGTATGTTCTGTTTTTAGCGCGCAGGCCAGCTGGTTATTCTATATCTTCATGGGAAGGATGAGATAAATGAAACCTTCCTTTCTAAGAACTGCCGGTTTGTCTGCCCCGAAAAATTCGAAACTGACTTCCGCATCGGTTAAGTTCTTTAGGGCGTCAATTAAATAATTTGGGTTAAACCCTATCTCTAAATTCGGCCCGGTATATCTTGCCTCAACCACTTCCCTTGCTTCTCCCAGCTGGGGCGTAGACTTTGAAACAACCAGGCTGTCTTTTTTTAATTCGAACTTGACCCCCTGATAATCTTGCGTTGAAAGCAAATCCGCCCTTCTTAAGGCAAGCGAAAAATCCTGCCTGCTAACTGCAAGCTTATCTTTGGTTTCGTTTGGTATATATTGCAGGTAATTGGGGAATTCCCCTTCGATGGGCCTTGTAATAAATTGTGTGTTTTTAAAATCGAACCCCACCCTATTTTCTTTTACAAAAAGAAAAATATCTTCTTCTTTTTCTTTTATTAATTTATAAAGTTCGTTTATCGCTTTAATCGGCAAGATAAACGAAATTTTTGTTTTAATTTCCGGCTGGTTTGGCGGCAATTGTTTCTTAATAAACGACAGCCTTTTGCCGTCTGTAGCAATAAGGCTTATTGTGTCTTCGCTGATGTCAAAAAGAATTCCGTTTAGAACATAGTTAACATCCTCATACCCCACGCAAAAAGACGTCATTCGAATCATTTCTTCGAGCACAAGCGGGTTTATTCTAATAAGAGACACATCTTTTTCTTCTTCTATTTGGGGAAATTCTGCTGCGTTTAGTGTGTTTATTTTGAACTCAATTTTTCCACATTTTATTAAGAGGTTATTCTTTGCCGTTTCGACAGTTACTTCACTGGAAGGAAGCTCTCTTATTATAGAGATAAACCTTTTCATGGGTATAGCAATCTTCCCCTTCTCTACAATATCCGCTTCCTGCAGGGCAATAATTGTAATATCCAGGTCTGTTGCAATAAATTTCAGTTTATTGTCGCTTGTAGTAATAAGAACGCTGTTTAAAATAGGGAAGTTTTGTTTTGAGGCGGTAGGTCCTAAAACCTTCTGTAGGTTATCTAGTAATACTTCTTTATTAATAATAAACTTCATAAGTAGTAGCCGTAATAGGTCCTGTGGAATCTGTTAAGAACTGTAATTGTATCAGAAACAAAAAATAAAACCAGTATTTTTATTCACAAAAAAGTTTTTATAAGCTCTTAATTTCCTGTTTGATGCTGTCAATAATAAGTTTGAGCTTCTGGTTTCCTTTTACCTCTTCTTTAACCTTTTTGTGCGCGTAAAGAATCGTTGTGTGATGTTTGGCTCCCAGGGATACGCCAATTTCCGGCAAGGAAAGGTCGGTCAGCTCCCTTACCAGATACATAGTTATTTGCCTGGGCAGTACCAGGGTTTTGCTGCGCTTGCCTTTTTTAAGATCTTCTTTCGGGATGTTAAAATAATTGCTTACTCTTTCCAGTATAACGTCCGGGGTTACTCTTTTGTAAATTTCTTTCACCATATCTTTCAAGATTTCCTTTGCTAAATCAAAAGTGATAGGCTTATTCTCTATTAAAGAGTAAGCGATAATTCTTATAAGCGCGCCTTCCAGCTCCCGAATATTTGTTGTTATGTTTTTGGCAATAAACGTAATGACATCTTCATCTATTTTTACTGGGTCTTTTTCCAGTTTTTTTCTAAGTATGGCGACTCTTGTTTCGAAATCCGGAAGCTGAATGTCTACAACAAGGCCCCAGCTAAAGCGCGAAACCAGCCTCTCCTCCAGTTTCGGGATTTCTTTTGGCGGCCTGTCCGAAGAAATAACTATTTGTTTGTGGTAGTCATATAAAACATTAAAGGTATGGAAGAATTCTTCCTGGGCAGCTTCTTTGCCGGCTAAAAACTGGATATCATCTATCAAAAGAAGGTCGATATTTCTGTATTTTTGGCGGAATTTTTCCGTGGAACGGTTTTGTATCGCCATAATAAGCTCATTCGTAAATTTTTCCGAAGAAATATATTTTATTTTTGCCTGTGAATTTTGGGTGAATGCGTGATTCGCTATCGCCTGCATAAGGTGAGTCTTGCCAAGGCCCACTCCCCCGTAAATAAAAAGCGGGTTGTAGGATTTTCCCGGAGCATTTGAAACAGCTAAAGATGCCGCATGCGCCATTCGGTTGGAAGCGCCTACTATAAAATTGTCAAACGTAAAACGCGGGTTTAAACGTATGGAATCCTGCGGCTCTTCCTTAAAACTTGCGCCTATGGTCCTAAAAATTTTATTTGCGCCCTTTTTTAAGAGTGTCGGGTTAACTTCGAAAGCGACTTCAAAGTCTTTTTGGGTAATGTCTTTTAACGCCTGTTTTATTTGGGGTAAATACGTAGTTTCAATCCAATTCTTAAAGAAACCGTCCGGCGCCTCCAGCGTTAGCGTAAAACCTTCGATTTTCTTGAATTTTAAAGGATTAATCCATGTATCAAATGAAGTTTCACCAAGGATTATTTTTAGATTTTCTCTGCAAGCTTGCCAAACCTTTTCCATGATAAATGAAGACTTAGCCCATTCAAGCACGAAGGGCAATTCACAAAAATCACAAGTTATTCACAACCGCCCATCCGGGGTAGAAGCATTAAAATTATATCGTAACAAATTTGATTTGCAACATATAAAATTATCGGGAAAATTTTATCTAAATATAGTTGACACAAATGTAGATTGTGTTAAAATTTTTGTCCAATGAAAAAACATCTTAAAACTCCAACTAAAATAAAGGGTAAAAGAAAACACGGATTCAGGGCAAGAATGGCCACGAAAGGCGGCAGAAAAGTATTACGGCGCAGAAGGCAAAAAGGAAGAGCCCGCCTTACCGTATAACTCTGGCATGAAGCAGCTCGCCATTTGGCTGATTTCGTTTTACCAAAAAATCTCATCAGCGTTTCCTTCGCAATGCAGATATACGCCAACATGTTCCTGCTATGCGAAAGAAGCATTTTTGAAATATTCGTTTTTTAAAGCGTTTAAACTGTCGGTTTGGCGTATCCTACGGTGCCACCCTCTATCAAAAGGCGGATTTGATCCGGTAAAATAATGGAAAAACAATTAGTTAAAACCTTAATCGTAACCTTTTTGTTTGTAATGGGCTACATGTATGTAATGCAGAAGTATTTTCCCAAACAAGCCCAGCCGCCGCAACCCGCCCAAGTCGTAAACACACAAGCTCCTTCGGTTGAAGCCACCCAAATAAACATAGAAGAAGATTTAGGAAAATTGCCAGAGGCAACAATAGGCAATTTTGTCGTAACCTATTCTACCAAAGGCGGTTACATAAAAAAAGTTTTCGAACGAGCCTACAAAGAAGAGCTGCCTTTTAAAAACATAGGTTTAGTTTTAGGGGATACAAACAAAGATTTTACAGCGAAAATAGAAAACAATAGAATTATTTTTACTTCCTCTTCCGGCGCAGTTAAGGAATTTATTTTTGATGGTTATTTGCTGAAAATTAAGAATTCTGTGCCGGCCCCCTCCGGGCTGGTTTTATTTTCTAACCCATTGCAAGACAAGGGTTTAGAGCAACAATATCAGGAATCGTTTTACGTTCAAAAAGAAAACCTGCGTAAAACCCACATTTTAAAAACAAAAGACACGGTTTTGGATAATGTTGAATTCGCCGGTATTACCGGAAGATATTTTTGTGCCAGCCTGCTTAAGGGCTCTTATTCTATAAAATGGCTCAAAGAAAAAGATAAAGTTTTTTTTATACTTCTCTCCCCTTCTCTTGAAACCTCTCTTTATTTGGGCCCTCAAACAAAAAAGAATTTACAACCTTTTGGCTTACAAGGAATTGTGCACTACGGATTTTTCCACGGTATTGGCGTTGCTTTAACCTGGCTTTTAAATACCATATATGGTGTGACCAAAAGCTGGGGCCTAAGTATTATTTTGTTAGCAGTGATTATCTATCTTGTTTTCTTCCCTTTTACTGCAAAGAGCGCAAAGTCAATGAAGCAAACGCAGGCAATGCAATCGCAAATAACTGAATTGCAGAAAAAATATAAAGGCAATTTACAAAAAGCCAACAAAGAAGAACGAGAAATGCTGGCAGAATATCATAAAAAAATGATGGGTGGTTGTCTGCCTCTTCTCTTCCAAATGCCTATATTTTTCGCGCTTTGGCAAGTTTTGCCAAAACTAGTTGAGTTAAAAGGCGCAAGCTTTTTGTGGATTAAAGATTTATCTTTAGCAGATCATGCGTTCAGGCTCCCCTTCCCCCCGCCGGTTGATTATGTAAATCTTCTGCCAATTGGCATGATGATAACCGGCTTAATCCAACAAAAGCTTATGGCCCCCACCTCTACCTCTGACGAGCAAAAATCAATGGGGTCAGCCGGGGTGATTATGTCTCTTATGTTTGGTATATTTTTATATAATTTTGCTTCCTGCCTCACTCTTTACTGGCTTGTCCAAAACATCCTTACTTTAGCCTATCAAATGCGGGTGTCAAAAGCGCGTTTTCACGTGAAAACGCCACAAGTAAGCTAAGCTCCCCTCAAGCGCAAGCAATAACCTCCCGGTTACAAAAACCAAGGGTTTTCTTACAAAATACAAGTTTTCACGTGAAAACACAAAAACTGATACCACCCCATAAATCTAAATCAATACCAGATTTTAAGACTTATTGTTATGTTGTTTACCAGAAATATGATTGAAGCTGCCCAGGTAATTTGACAGCTGCCTTAAGAACAATCCAAAACATTTTCACGTGAAAATGCAGCTGGTTTTAAAAACATCTTGACAAGCACCCCTTATATAGTATATATTTATATTTATAAGAAAACGTTTTCACGTGAAAACGTGTAATAGGCGGATATTAGAAAACAGCTGTTTAATGTCATCTGCAACCTGTCAAATAAATGGGTAAAATAATAGGTATTTGTAACCAAAAGGGCGGCACAGGTAAAACCACAACCGCTATCAATTTAACCTCATATTTAGGGCTAACCAACAAAAAAGTTCTTATCATTGATATGGATCCGCAAGGAAACGCAACATCCGGCCTTGGGTTTAATGCCGAAGAAAAGCACTCCATATACGATGTGATTTCTGCAACTGCCAAAATAGAAGACAGTATTTATCAAACTCAATGGCCAGGCATTTCTATTATTCCTTCCCATATTTCACTAACCGGCGGAGAAATCGAATTAGTTAATATTGAAGGCAGAGAAATGCGGTTACGTGAGGAATTGCTTAAAATAAAAGAAAACTTTTCCCATATTATAATCGATGCGCCGCCTTCATTGGGCCTGCTTACGGTTAATGTGTTGGTTGCCGCAGATAGCGTATTGGTTCCTATCCAATGCGAATATTACGCGCTTGAAGGGGTCTCCAAATTATTGCACACAACAGAGCTTATCAAAGAACGATTAAATTCATCCCTCGAAATAGAAGGGGTATTGCTGACCATGGCGGACTTTCGCACCAGGCTTACTTTGCAGGTAATAGAGGAGGTGCGTAAATTCTTTAAGGAAAAAACTTTCAATACCATTATTCCGCGCAATATAAAACTTGCTGAAGCGCCGAGTTTTGGCAAGCCCATACATTTTTATGACGCCTTATGCGTGGGCGCAAAAGCATATTTAAATTTAACAGAAGAAATCATAAAAGAAAAAATTGATATCGGACAGTTAATTAAAAATCTTGTCGGAGGATTACAGCCACAGATGCCTTTAGCTGTGCAAAATGGCAAGCAGATAGAAATTGCAAACAGCACAGATAAAAAAATATCTGTGTAATCCGTAAACCAAGGGAGATAACCGATGGAAAAAAAAGTTTTAGGAAAAGGACTTGACGCGCTTATACCAAGAAAAATATCTCAAGGCGCATACGCCAAAGAATTTACCTACCTGCCGTTAAGCAAAATTAAACCAGGCAAATACCAGCCGCGCCACCAAGTAGATGAAACAGAATTGGAGGAGCTATCCCGTTCCATAAAAGAGAAGGGGATTATTCAGCCGATTATAGTCCGGAAAATTGACGGCGACAGTTATGAAATCGTTGCCGGAGGGAGGAGATTCCAAGCTGCTAAGTCATTGGGGCTCAATGAGTTACCAACAATTATCCGCGAGCTCGACGATAAGGATACCTTCATATTTGCTATCACCGAAAACCTGCAAAGAAAAGATTTAAATCCAATTGAAGAAGCAGAAGCTTTCAGGCGCCTGATAGAAGAATTTGAGTTTACTTATGACGACATTGCAAAGTTTGTAGCTAAGGACAAAACTACCATAGTAAATTCTTTAAGGCTTTTTAAATTGCCGAAAGAAATCCTGGAAGCTGTTCGAAAGGGGATAATCAGCCGCAGCCAGGCGCGAACAATCCTCGCCTTGGAAAGCGAGGATGAACAACGCAGGATTTTTAATGACATATTAAGAGAAGGGCTTCCGGTTCGCGAAATTGAAAAAAGAGTGCAGCGGGCGACCAAAAAGAAAAAACCAGCAGACCCTTTTATTCTCGAGGTAGAGGATAGGTTACAAAAAGCCCTGGGGACAAAAGTAAGGGTATTTAACAAACGGAATAATCGTGGTAAAATAATTGTTGAGTATTATTCGTTGGAAGACCTGGAAAGAATAATAAAAAGAACAACGGCTTCTTAATCCAACCCTTTGTCAAAAGGGGTGAATTAACGTAACCGCCAGCCAGAGACTTCAGCCATCAGCCTCATCTGTCCATTAGGCAGACGAGTAGCTGAAAGCCGATAACCTTTAAAGGAGGATTTGCATTATGAAAAATGAGGCAACGTTAGTAATTATTAAGCCGGACGGATTAAAAAAATCATTGACCGGCAACATTTTAAGCCGGCTCTCAGAAACAAAATTAAAAATTATAGGCGCGAGGGTTGTAAAGGTAAACGAAGACCTTGCGCGCAGGCATTACTCCCATCTTAAAGATAAGCCATTTTTCCCCGAACTGGTTAAATATATAACCGGCCAGCTTCATGGCGAAAACAGGGTTATGGCTCTTGTTTATTGGGGTAAAGATGCGATAAACAAGGTTCGCCAGATCTCCGGAGCAACTAATCCGGAAGAGGCCGACCCGGTAAGCGTCAGGGGCGCTTATGGAAGGATTTTGACGAGCGGGCTATATGAAAACGTAATACATGCATCCAGCAGCCCGGATGAAGCAGAAAGAGAAATAAAATTATGGTTTGAACCAGGCGAAATAGTTTATGAGCTTTATCCCGTAGAGGAGAAAGAGTCCGGCGCCGGGAAAAAAAGGATTTGGAAATAGTTTATAAAGGAGAAATATGAGATCAATGACCGCTTACGCGAATATCTACAAAAGAAAAAAATCCCAGACAATACAGGTTACTTTGCGCTCGGCAAACTTCAAATATCTGGACATTTCAATCCACGATTTTCCTTCGCAAAACATACTTATGGAGGAACAGATTAAAGAGGAGATAAAGAAAAAAATAACCCGGGGCAAGATTGAAGTTTACGTATATCTTAAGGGGCACATCGAGAGCGATGTTTTTATAGATGAGCTTAATCTTGCAAAATATATTCTGGAAGCAAAAAAGCTGACTAAAAAATATAATCTTTCGCAGCCGCTTAATATAAGTGATTTTTTCAGCCTTCCTCAGGTTGTTTCCTGGAGCGAAAAGAAAATTGAGGAAAACCTGATACTTTCTGCGGCGAAAGACGGCCTGCAGAAACTATTGGAGTTTAAAATAAAGCAAGGAGAAATAATCCGGCAGGACATGATTAAAAGTTTGGCCGGCCTAAAAGCGAATATAAAAATTATCAAAGAAGGAAGCGCTGCCGTGTCTTCGCAGGATAACGGCAAGGACGATATCAATGAGGAAGTTTCTTTGGCCTCCTTTTATATCGGCGATTTAGAGAAAAAAATAAACGCGAAGAAAGTGATTTCTAAGGGCAGGTCCATTGATTTTTTAACGCAAGAAATTTTAAGAGAGCTGAACTCCGCTTCCAGCAAAACAAAAAAGAAAAACATAGCGCCCTTGATTGTCGAATCAAAAAATTATTTGGATAGGATAAGAGAGCAGGCGCAAAATGTGGAGTAACCTACGAAGCGTGTTTAAGGTACAATTGTGAGGCCCCCCGCGATAATCATACTTTCCGGCCCATCCGGCGCAGGCAAGACCACCCTGCTAAATAAAATTTTCCGTAAAAAAAATATAAAGGGAAAATTCATACGGGCAATTTCATATACTACAAGGAAAATCCGGCCAAAAGAAAAACACGGCAGGGATTATTTTTTTATCAGCAAACGTAAGTTCTTGCAGCTCAAGGAGAAAGGATTTTTCCTTGAAAGCCAAAAGGTCCTGGATAATTATTACGGAACCGCAAAATATTTTTATGACAAAGCGACAAAAGAAAATAAGAACCTGATATTATGCATAGACGTAAAAGGAGGAATGTATTTGAAAAAAAAGCAAAAAGAAGGTAAAATAATCACTCTTTTTATAGCCGCGCCAAGCGAGCTGGATTTGTTTAAGCGTTTAAAAAAGAGGACCGAAGCCATGCAAACCATACAAAAGAGGATTGCGCTTGCCAAAAAAGAAATGAAAGTTTCAAGGCAATACGACTCTATTATAATAAATAAAGATTTAAATAAATCGGTAGCGGAATTGGGAAAAGTTCTTTTGGAAAATCAACCCGTTCGACACACCTTGGCCTAAGGGTCTGGGCTTGCTCGGGGTTGATACTGAGAGAAGCTGAAGTATCAAAATTAGAATAATCAGGAGGTAGGCATGAATGATAAATATATTCACCTTGAAAAACTTATAGGCGCAGGCGCGGGCTCTATATATAATCTTACAATACTTGCGGCAAAAAGAGCATTGCAGCTTGCTGACGGAGACAAGGCTTTGGTAGATAAGCCAACAGAAAAAGTTTTGGATACCGCACTCAGGGAAATCGCTGCAGGAAAAATTTGTTTAAAAAAGAAAGAATAAATTGCCGGCGCGGTAGCCAAGTGGTAAGGCAGCGGTCTGCAAAACCGCTATTCAGCGGTTCAAATCCGCTCCGCGCCTTAAATAAAAATGATTGTAAACCAGGGTTACCCCCCTGTGTTTTTATTTACTCCGAGGCAGCGCACCAGTGCGTGCCGTGAGGCTGATATCGCCAGGGAACTAAAGTTAATTGAAAATAAAAAGCGTTTATAGATGCCGGAGTGATGAAATGGCAAACATAACGGACTTAAAATCCGTCGGCCCGAAAGGGCCTTGTGGGTTCAAGTCCCACCTCCGGCATTCTTAATGAGACTTTGGATTTTGCAAGTTAAAAGCAAAGTAAAAGTCTGTAGTTGAATTGATCTCGAGCTTATCGAAAATAAGCGAGAGAACTTTAAAGGTTCCTCGGATAATTATCCTCGGAGCCGATACAAATAAAGGAATAACCCTAGATAGTTACATTTATATCGGGCACTTGGCTCAGCCTGGCTAGAGCACTTCCTTGACATGGAAGGGATCACAGGTTCAAATCCTGTAGTGCCCACCATATTTATAGCGTAGAGGTACAGAGGCGTTTTATTCCATTTGACATAGTTTCTTCAAACAGTATAATCGAATTTAAGGGAGGGTAGCTAATGAAAATAATAATGGGTATTATGTTGTTGTTTGGTTTTATGCTTATCCTTTATGGGGTTATAGGCAAGTTTGTAGGTTCGCCTGCTGTGGGTTTTTTCGGAATGGCCGAGATGAGCGCAGGAAGTGCAGTCTTAGCAGGAGATACTTTACTTTTATTGGCAATCGCCCTTGCAATTTGCGTTAAAAAATAAATACTATTTTTGTATTTAAGGGGGAAACAATTTTTCCCCTTTATTTTTTGAATAAAAATTGGGGACGTCGTCTAGCCTGGTTTAAGACCCATGCCTGTCACGCATGTGACCGAGGGTTCAAATCCCTTCGTCCCCGTCTTCATTTTTCGGTTGTTTTCGAATCTGGTCATACGTCCCTTCAAATTCATAAAACCCCCGCCCAATAAGTACTTTTACGATTCTCGTGATTTTTTTCATTTTCACGAGTTTTGTAAATCCTGGCAAACTTACTATGTATCCACTACACAAATACTACACAGAAAATAAAAAAATGTTATAATTTGTAAACGTGGCAAAAGGGATAATGCTAACGCCGCAAAAAGGAGAAAAAATGAAGATATTTATAGTAAGTAATGGTTGCCCAAGAAGGCTGCTTGACTCTTCCAGGATAGCGCAATATTTTATCCTGAACGGGTGTCAAATTGTCGACAAGCCTCAAACGGCAGATTACATTATTTTTATTACCTGCAGTTTCATAAAAGCAAGGGAAGAACAATGCTGGAGATATATCGATGAGTTAAAAAAATATAAAGGCGAATTAATTATTCTCGGTTGCTTGCCAGAAATAATTCCAACAAAATTTAGCCAGGAATTTAAAGGAAAATACCTTTCGACTAAAAACCTAAGTAAAATTGACGCCCTTTTTAGTGAATTTAAAATTAAATTTTCTGATATCCCAGATACCGGCTCGCTTTATCCTAACCCCAAAGAGTTTAAACAAGAAGTCTATTCTAATGTTATCGGGTGGTTAGTTCGGGCCTCGAATAGATTTTTCATGCTATTTACTTCCAGAAAAAGCTTTTTTAAAAAAATTTTAAAAGCTCTGAAAATTTACGGAATAAAAACCGGGCTGTTTAAAAATAAATGTGCATATCTGCGCGTTAGCAACGGCTGTATAGAAAACTGTTCTTATTGTAGTATCGTTAAGGCGATAGGGAAGCTTACCAGCAAGCCAATAAAGGATTGCGTAAGCGAGTACAAGCGATTTTTAGATAAAGGCTTCCGTGAATTTGTAATATTAGGGGATAACACCGGGGCCTATGGTTTGGATATCGGAAGTTCGTTCGGCGAATTCCTGGAAAATCTAGCCATAGTTTCCGGGAATTACGATGTTTCTTGGCATCTCGAACAAATACATCCCAGATGGATATTCCGCTATAAAACAGAAATACTAAAAATGGTGAAGGAAAAAAAAGTTCGAAAGATATCATGTTCCATCCAATCAGGAAGCAATAGGATTTTAAAATTGATGAATCGTCACCATACCATTGAAGAAATTACGGAAGCTTTATTGTTATTTAGGAAATACAACTCTGAGCTAAAGCTCAGAACGGACATTATTGTTGGGTTTCCGTCAGAAACAGAAGAAGATTTTCGCGCAACTTTAGATGCCATTAAAAAAATACAGTTTAACTATGTATTTGTATACCCATATTACGATGGCTATGAAACAATAGCTTCTAATCTGGATAACAAGATCGGACCAGAAATAATGGAAAAAAGAATGAAAATAGCTGAACGCTTTTTAGATCAGGAAGGTATACTTGAACAGTAGCCGAGATAAAAAACGTGTGAACCGTAAACGCGCCTTTTATTGTTCAGTTAAAAGTAACACGGAATTATCTTGTTGAGCCCGGGATTTAAAAATGGATAAAACACAAGGCCTGCCTATTAATAAAAAATATTACATTTATTTCTTTGAAGATTATTTCAAAGAAAAAAAATCAGAAGCGAAAGCCCTCGACTATGGTTGCGGGAAAGGAGAAATCATAGAAGAGGCGGTACGAAAAGGTTATAATTTTATAGGCGTAGAATCTTTTTATAATGGAAAAAAAACACCTTTAGAATACAACAACGGTATAATTTCTAGGCTTAATCCAAACGGCGTTATTCCTTATCCAGAAGGAACATTCGATTTTATATATAGTAATCAAGTTATTGAGCACGTTGAGGATTTAAACAAAGTTTTAAGTGAAATGCACAGGGTGCTAAAAAATAATGGGGTGATGATGCACGTGTTCCCACTTAAAAGATATTTTATTGAAGGGCATTGCGGGATACCATTTATGCACTGGTTGCCAAAGAATTCTTGGTTTAGGAAAAAATTAGTAAGGGTTTTTTATAATTGCGGTTTTGGCCACAATCGAAACCGGGATACAAAAAGAGAAGAATGGATAAACACCGTAATTGATTTTGTTGATAACTATTGTTTTTATAGATCTGAGCAGGAAATAGTAAAAAAGTTTAAATTAAAATTTAAAATAGAAAGATATGAGAAACATAAATTACTATATCATTTATCGCAAAAGAAAGGTTTAACGATCAAGTTTTTTTCCTGTGTAGCTAGGTTGACGCCAGGATGTATTTTGTCTTTTCTGCGGTCGTTCCAAGGATCTATTGTGCTGGTGTGTAAGAAATAAGGTGAAAAATAACGAAATCAAGGCGGCTTAGAAAACGGCTCTGTTAAGGCTCCGCCCGAATCGAAGCACGGTGTTTTATCTTCAAATAATGTTCGGATTCACCCTCTGTTCTAGCTATTTTTTCTGCTGTTTTCACATTTATCCATTATCCCTCCACAATCAAGAAAACACTTACCTGATAAACGGCTTTGCTATTCTTGTATTTTCTTATTAATGTTATCGAAAATACTATAAATAGCAAAAAGCTTAAAGCTTTGCTTGAGGTTTATAGGTAAGGTGTTAAAATGTAAACAAATTGAGTATGGGAAATAGACCCTAATATTTAACAATGCGCCGTTTGTGTATTCGCGGTGACACATCTGTAACCTTAATATGTGCCTATGCTGCCAGCAGTCAGGGGTATGTATGAGTTCTGTTTAGTATTAGCCTTGGCTTATACCTTGGGCAAAAGATTGATGAATCATTGGAGACTTCATTAAAGATAGGAAGAATAATTTTATGGAAAAGAATTACGTTAAAGATGATTTAAAAAAAAAGTATGATAAGGAAGCCGAAATTTATGATAAGGATTACAGCACGCTTGCAGGGAATTATTTTATGTGGAGGAAGATAAAAACAGCATTATTTCTTGGATCTTTTAAAAAAGGCAGCCGCATCTTAGAGGTGGGATGCGCAAACGGACCATATACCTTTGAGCTTGGCAAATTGGGGTTTGAAATGACGGGTTTAGATTTATCTCCGGAATGTATAAAATATGCTAACGAAAAAGCAAAGAAAATCGGGATAAACAATATAAAATTTATAGAAGGCGATGCTGAAAATTTAGCAATGTTTTCTGACAACGCATTTGATGGGGTAGTCTCATTCTCCTGTTTAAGGTATGTTCCTAATCCCCAAAAGGCCGTTAATGAAATTTTTAGAGTGGTTAAAAAACATAATGCCGTAGTATTAGATTTTCCCAATAAAAGATCACCGTGGTTTAATTATTTAAAACCATGGTTGATGGGCGGAGGGCATATTCATGATCATCACTATTCAACGCGGGAAGCCAATTCTTTTTTACAAAAAGCAGGTTTTCGGGAAATACGAGTAAAAAGAATATTGTTCACCCCTAAGTCGATTAATCCGGGTTTGCTCAGGGTTATGAAAGGTATTGATATTATCGGAGAGGCACCTATTTTAAATCAGTTTGCAGCAATAATTATGTGTACCGGCAAGAAACCATGAGAAAAGTTGTGCCAATACTAATCACATGGGATATCGACCCCACCCCCGAAACAACAATCGAAAATAAAAAACAGGCCCTGGAATTAATAACCTTGTTGCTAAAGGATCTTCAGATGAATTGTACTTTTCTTTTTCACGCAAATATCGCCAACCGCCTGGAGAACGAAATATTATTATTAATAAAATCTGGACACGAAATTGGCTGTCATGGTTTGACTCATGGAAGTGAAGAGGAATATGACAAAATGCCTGAGGATTTACAACGCACATATCTTAATAAAGCAACAGATATACTAAAAAATATAACCAATAGGCCGATAAAAACTTTTAGAGGCCCGCGAGTTAAAACATCTCATATTACAGATAAGATACTAGAAGAGCTTGGGTATACCGCAGATTGTTCGGTTGGGTCGCAAAGAATTGATTTCGTAAGTTCAAATCTCATTAATGTAGGATGGATTTTTGCGCCGAGATTACCTTATCATCCGAGCAAAGATAATGTTTTTAAAAGAGGCGAACAAAAAATCTGGGTAATCCCAGTTTCTGCAATAGCCTTGCCGTTTATTAGTTCTACATTGTATGCATTTAAGTTAAAATTCATGAAATATTTTTTTGATATCCTGTATAAAGAATCATTAAGAACGGGTAAACCAATTGTCTATTTAGCGCATCCCAGCGAATTTGCACCGCAAACAATAAAAATTGAAAAGAAAGGGTTTTCTTTCGGAAGGATTAAGACCCACGGTTTTTCTTTCAGAAGTAGATTTTATGAAAAAGATGTGCAAAAAAAGTTTAAAATGAATAAAGATTTATTTATTTATATGAAAACGCATCCAAATATACAATTTATGAGTGTGAGCGATTATGTTTCAAATATTCTTGCGCAACGAGGTTGATAAGAAATTAAAGATATGCCGTTCAAAATAAAGGCTACATCCCGAATTTCAATCGGCAGATAAATTGAAAGAAAAACGGCGCTGACGAGACTCAGTTCGAGTCAGTGCCTACTTGCTCAACATTCTATTTATATTGTTGCCCGTCTTCATCCCCGAAAACCCCTTATGTTTATTGTCCTTTTCAGCGTAGCCACAAAACCTTTCCCCTAATAAACTGTTTTTATAATCTTTACTGTCTTTTTTATTTTTACTATCTTGATTAACTTTATTAAAATACTATACACCCATCCAAAACGATTGCCTTGAACTTTGTTCGCAATGCGATATAATAAATCTGTTAACAATCAAGCTTGCTCAGAATTTATTCTCAAAGATTTAAAGTATTCTTTTGCTCAATCCATTATGGTTAAAATTAAAACTTCCGAAATTAATACCCCATTCTTTCATAAAAAAACATTTAAAAAACTTGGGTGTAAGGAATCTCTTTCGGTTCCCTGGTGGACAAATTTTTACGTAGAATGAATGTTTAGAAAATATTGAGATTAAAAATTTTTAGGTCAAGAGTGGTCTAAAAATATTGCTGAAGTTAGTAAAACAAATCTTTATAAATTGAAGCAAAATAAATAAAACCTAAAGTTTAAAAACACCTTTTATTTCCGGTAGAACCGGCAACGACGAAGGTTTTATAATCAAATCTAATGGTTTTCTTTGGTGATGCGATAAAAAATAAAACAATTATAGCCATTGCCCGTCGTCTTTCAACAATTAAGAATGCGGGTAAGATTATAGTAGCAGAAGACGGCAGGGTAATGGAAAAAGGCCAATTAACCGATGTGCTTGAGTAAGAAAGGCAAGTTTATTCTTATTGGGAGCAGCAAAGTTTTATTAGGGACTAGGCCTTTTATTTTAAGGGGGAGCTTCTAATGAGTGCATTTGGAAAAAATATTTATGTTACTAGGCCTACTATGCCACCTCTTAATGAATTTGTTGGTTTTTTGAAAGATATATGGGAAAGAAGGCAGCTGACAAACAAAGGAAAGTACCATCAAGAATTAGAAGAGGCACTAAAAGAACATCTGGGAGTTAAATATATTTCATTATTTTGCAATGGGACTCTTGCACTTATGACGGCTCTGGAGGCATTGCGCATTACCGGAGAAGTGATTACAACACCGTACAGTTTTGTGGCTAGTACCCATGCTTTATGCTGGAATAATATTAAGCCGGTTTTTTGTGACATAGAGCCAGATTATATGAATATAGACGCGGAAAAAATTGAAGCCTTAATTACACCAAGAACAACCGCCATCCTGCCGGTGCATGTTTACGGAAACCCTTGCAACGTTAAGAAAATTGCCAAAATTGCCAAGAAATATGAATTGAAAATAATTTATGATGCTTGCCACGCCTTTGGGGTTAAAATAGACAATAAATCTATTCTAAACTATGGTGACCTATCTGTTTTAAGTTTTCACGCAACTAAAGTCTATAATACCTTTGAAGGCGGAGCGATTATATGTCACGATCAGAGAATGAAAGAGCAAATAGACTTTCTTAAGAATTTCGGTTTTGCCAATGAAACAACAGTAATAGATATTGGCATTAACGCAAAGATGAACGAAATTCAGGCAGCCTATGGATTGTTACAGCTAAAATATATTGACAAGGCAATTGAAAAGAGAAGGAGAATAGCCAAATTATATAGGCAAGGACTCAAGGGTATTAAAGGCGTACGTTTTTTGAGTGATATCAAAGGAGTCAGGCATAACTATTCGAATTTTCCGATTTTTATTAACAACGATAAATTTACGCGCTCCAGAAATGAGATATATGAAGCGCTAAAAAAACATCATATTTACGGCAGGCGATATTTCTATCCCTTGATCAGCCAATTCCCCGCTTATAAAAGTTTGCCTTCAGCAGCTATAGGCAGGTTGCCGGTTGCCGAAAGAATAACAAAAGAAGTCTTGTGTTTGCCGATTTACCCGGATCTTAATAATAAAGATGTCTTGGCTATTGTTAACTTAGTAAAATCATTGTTATCATAATGACACCAGGATGAGCGATTTTTTTTGCAAAAACAAAGATAAACGGATGGTTGAATTTTAAAATGGATTAAATAGGAGCGCCAGCTTTTGAAGCTGTCGATGTGATTATCCTGATTCCCATGGCAAAGAGAGTTGTTTCCATGGATTTTGAGTTTGTGAGACAACTACCCTTTTTAAAATTATTGTCGCTGGATTTCCGCAGTTATTCCGCCATGGAAGCGGCATATTTATTATATTGAAGAATGAGATTTTATTAAGAATGTTTTAGCGGCAACAAAGGTATCTAAAACATAGGCGGTTTAACGCCCAGGGAGGAATGATGGCGCAACTTAATCCTAAAGAAGAAATTATATCTTTTTTAAGAGGGTTCTTCGTTTGTTCTTTGATTAGCTCTTTAGGTAAAAAGGGCATCTTGGACAAGATGCTCGATGGAGAATTCTCTATGGATCAGTTTGAAAAAATTAAAAACAAAAATATTTTAAAGGTAATTATAACTTATTTCCAATCAATCGGGCTGCTTGAATCAAACGCAGGCAAAGACAAATTTTCGGTTACAGAAAACGGGTCGAAAATATTTAAACGTTACGGTTCATTTTGTCTTTTGCATTCTTATGGTAAATTGGTAGATAGCTTAGAAAACGTTCTTTTTGATAAAAACGATGGAAACATCGCAAAGGTCGATAGGGTAGAAAACGTGTTGGGAAGCGGTAAAACCAACGAGAAAAAATATTTTTCGCATGCTATCGAAATGTTAAAAGAAGGAAAATCCCCGGGTAAAATTTTTGACATTGGTTGCGGAAACGGGGCTTTTCTGAAACTTGTTCTAGGGAATTTTCCTGGTTGCAGAACAATTGGGGTTGATATTTCGCCTGAGGCGTTGGAAGAAACAAGAAAAAACTTACAGGAAGGATTTTATCCAAGCAGGGTTAAGACAATATTAAGCAATGGTTACGACATAGCTAATTGGCTGCTTAATGCAGAATCGGGTGACGATAGTAAAAGCGATTTAACCGTAATCACAATGTGGTTTTTTATTCATGAAATCTCGAATAAAGATATAAACAGAGTAATCGACCTGTTTAATGAAATATACAGAATCCGGCCACTGGCGGAGATTGTTATGGGAGAAATAACGGATGTGCCCGTCGAAACACTGAGTAAAAATAAATACGAAAGTATTATGCCTGAGTTTTTATTATTTCACGAAGTATCGCGGCAAGGTGTTTTGTCGTGGGATGATTATCAAAAAATACTCAAGAGGATTCCCTATAGCGTTAAACATGAAAAACTATTTGATGTTTTGAAAAGCGATGAGAAATCTATACCAAGTAGTTTTATTTGGCATTTAGTGCCTAAAGGGGGCATCTGCACGTAAAACGGTTTTTAACGATTGTCGCTAACGGCACAGAGGATGATAAAAATGAATTTGGGAAGGAAAATACTTACTGGCAATGAGGCTATAGCCCACGGTGCTCTAGAAGCGGGCATAGGCGTAGCTACTTCATATCCCGGCACCCCGGTCTCAGAGGTTCTAAAAAACATTTGCGTTTATTCAAAATGCGTAGGTGTGCGCGCAGAGTGGTCGGTCAATGAGAAAATGGCGCTTGAGGTCGCGGCAGGCGCAAGCTACGCCGGAGTAAGGGCATTATGCAGCATGAAGCATCTAGGTTTAAATACAGCGTTAGATTCTCTAAGCGTGATAGCTTATACAGGAGTGAACGGAGGGCTTGTATTGATAATTGGGGATGATCCCGAACCAACTTCATCGCAAACCGCCGTTGATACAAGATATCACGCTATTTTATCAAAGGTGCCCTGCCTGGAGCCCGCTAATGGCCAAGAAGCAAAAGATTTTGTCTTGGAAGCCTTTGAATTATCCGAAAAATTCAAAGTGCCTGTAATCATACGGATCACACCCATGATAGCGCATTCTATTTTTATTGTGAAATTAGGTAAAAAATTAAAACCGTTCCGTAACCCAAAATTTATAAAAGATCCCGATAGGTATGTTTGCATGCCGCATAATACCAAGATGTTGCATGACCAGCTTAACCAGAAGGAAGAAAAAATAAGCGTTTTTTTTGCTGCTTCGAAATTTAACAAACTAGAGTTAGATAATGCCAAGTTCTCAATACTGGCTAGCGGTTTTTCTTATAATTATGTAAAAGATGCCCTAAATATATTGGGGCTGAAAGCGAACGTATTAAAACTTTTGACAACAAACCCAATTCCGGAACAAACCATAAACAAGTTGATTTCTGTTTCTGAAAATATATTGGTTGTTGAGGAGTTGGAGCCTATCGCGGAAGGTTTTCTTAGCGTAGTTGCCCAAAAAAGAGGTTTTAAGGGCAAGATACTGGGGAAGCTGACGAAACACATCCCTCGCGTCGGAGAACTTAATGCGCAAATTGTTGCCGGCGCAATATGCAGTATAAATGGCAAAAAAAATCCATTTTCAAAAATAAAAATCCCCAAGATGCCAAGGACAGTTCCCAGCTTGTGCGCGGGTTGCCCTCACAGAAGTTCTTATTATGTTCTGCATAAGGTGTTGCGAAAGCTTAAAGGATACAATGCGATTGGGGATAGGGGTTGTTATAATGTTGGAGCCCATCCACCTTTGCGCGCCATTGATGCTTGCCTTTGCATGGGGGCATCTATAGGTATCGGTTATGGCTTAGTTGCTGCTGGAGTTAAAGAAAAAACGGTCGCGGTGATAGGCGATAGTACATTTTTTCATTCAGGGATAACGGCTTTGATAAATGCAGTACAGCATGGTATTAATATGACGGTTTTGATATTGGATAATGATTATACTTCGATGACAGGACACCAGCCAAACCCGGGTACGGGATTTGATGCTTGCGGCCGAAAGGTAAATATTATAAACATAGAAAAATTAGTCAAATCATTAGGGGTAAAATATTATAGGAGAGCAGATCCTTATAGTTTGAAAGCAGCGGAAAAGGCTGTAAAAGGGGCAATAGAGTTTAAAGGGCTCTCCGTAGTGCATATGAAGAGGGAGTGTGCTTTAGTTTCCCAAAAGAAAATAAACCCGCAAGACAAAGATATAAAATATATAGTTAAGGGGTGTAGGCTGTGCATGCATTGCATAAATACCTTTGCCTGCCCGGCATTATATGTAGAGAACGGTACGGTAAAGATATCGCAATGGAAATGTATAAAATGCGGCGTATGCGCACAGGTATGCCCCTTTGATGCGATCAAAAGAATGAATAAGGCATGGTAAAAGATGGATTATAATATTATTATATCGGGCTTAGGGGGGGACGGCGTAATTTTCTTGAGCAAGGTGATTACCAGCGCTGCCCTAAATCAGGGGGTAGAAGTTAAGTGTTACCAAAATCATGGCCATGCAAAAAGAGGCGGCTCTGTTGTAGCGCACATCCGGATCGGAAAAAACAGCTTTTCGCCGATGATTCCTTTTGCGACGGCAGATTTACTTTTTAGTTTTGAAATAAATGAAGGCGCCCGGTATCTCCATTTCTTAAAAGACGAGGCAATGGTGGTGGTTCATCATGATAGGGGAGCCGATTCTGCGCAGATCGCGCATCTAAAAAGTTCGATTAATAATTTATCTATAATAGATTTAACAGATATAATAAAAAGCATCGATGATCCAAACACCAGAAATTCCGCTATGCTCGGTTTTATTATAACACTTGACCGCTTCCCCTTAAAATCATCAATATGCAAAGATGCCCTTTTGATGGTCCTGCCCAAAGAGAAACGGGGGATCAATGATGCGGCGTTCGAATTGGGGAGGAGAGCCAAACGCCAGAAAATATAAATTTGCTAATATAGAGATAACGGCATAATAAAAACCGTTTCAAATAATAAAGAAAGGATGGGAATTATGGAGCCAAGTAAGCTAGGCAGCTATTTCGAAGAGTTTTGTGAAGGGGAAATAATTCAGCACTCGCTTTCCAAAACCATTTTTGAAAGCGATAATAACTTGTTTTCACTTTTGACCATGAACCACCACCCTGTTCATACCAATATTGATTATGCGGGAAAAAACGAGCATGGTAAAATCCTTGTTGTAGGTACCTTGGTTTTTTCTTTGGTCGTGGGCATTACGGTGCCCGACATCAGCGGTAAAGCTATTGCCAATCTTAGCTATGAAAATATACAACACATAGCGCCTGTTTTTATAGGCGATACCATTTATGCCAGAACGAAAGTGCTTGAAAAACATGAATCACAAAATAAAAATGACCGCGGTATTGTTTATGTCGAAACAACAGGGTACAATCAGAACAATGAGGAAGTGATTATTTTCAGAAGAAAGGTGCTCATAAAAAAAAGGAGCATATGAAAACACGCCCAAACTATTTAATGCGAAGCCTGATGTTTGTGCCTGCGCACGACGAACGGCTCATGAGTAGCGCTGTTCATAGCGAGGCGGATGTGCTGTTGTTGGATGTGGAAGACTCTGTGCAGCCTATCGAAAACAAGCAAATTGCCCGGGAAAAAATTATAGAATATGTAACTCAAGAGAAATTCAACAATCGTCTTATATTTCCAAGGGTTAACAGCCGCGAGAGCGGGCAATTATTTCAAGACCTTACCCAACTCACTATTCCCGGTATTCACGGCTTCATGTGCCCCAAATCTTATACCGGACAAGATGTGTTTTTTATTGACAAACTACTCGATACCATTGAATACGAAAAAGGCATCCCCGCCGGAACATTTAAATTGATCCCGTTGATTGAAACCGCCGCCGCTGTTTTAAACGCGCAGGATATTTGCCAGGCATCTAAACGAGTGATAGCGATTGCCTTTGGTTGTGAAGATTTTGTAACCGACCTGGAAGGCGTCCATGATGATGCCGGGCAAAGCATATTTATCCCAAGGGCTATGATTGCGCTTGCGGCCAGAGCCAATAATGTTATTCCTATTGATACGGTGCACATTAAGGTGCATGACCTTGAGGACCTAGAAAGAAACCTTAAAATCGCTAAAAATCTGGGTTTTGAAGGAATGCTTGTGCTTAGTCCCAAAGAACTGCCTTTGGTGCACCAGTATTTTTCACCTTCGCCCAGAGAAGTTGAAGATGCCCGTGAAATGCTTCGTATGGCCGAAGAGGCTCAAAAGGAAGGGAAAACCGTTGCTGTTAAGCATGATAAGTTTATCGGGCCTCCGATGGTGATAGCCGCTAAGAAAATTTTAGAAAAAAATAGATTAATCTCAAAAAAAATACAATAGCCATGAGATTAGCCATTATGCAGCCTTATCTTTTTCCTTATATTGGTTATTTTCAATTGATTAACGCGGTAGAAAAATTTGTGCTATATGAGAATGTTAACTACATTAAGCGTAGTTGGATTAAAGGGGTTGCATACTGCAACGGCAGGTTTGTCGGCCCGCCCATGGTGCTTTCCGCAAAAAAAATAATTGAAAAATATAAGTTAATTAAACATCGGGAAAAGTCGATCAAAAGCAAATAAGGCGTTTTTAATGAAAAAAGTTATCGTAATAGGAGGAGCGGGTATAGGCATGATCGCGGCTTCGATAATTAATACCCTTCCGGATGTGGAATTGATGGGTTTTCTTAATGATGTGGTCCCTGTGGGGCAAACGCAGGGTAAATTCAAAAAAATTAAGGTTATAGGAAAATCGCAAGATGTGCACAAGTTCATAAAAGAATATGATGCGTACGTGCTTATGGTATATGTTGGGATGAAGAAAGAAAAAGAAAGATGGGAGAAGCTTTTAAGCCTCAATATTCCCAGAAGCAGGTTTATAAATATAATTCATCCCTCGGCTCAAATTCCCTGGGAATATTGCTCAATTGGAAATGGAGTTCTTATGGCCCCCAATGTTCAGCTTAGTCCAGACACGACCATATCAGACAATTGTATATTATTGGGGAATTCATTTGTTGGGCATGACTCAATACTTAAACAATATGTAAGCGTGGCAAACCATGCCAGCATAGGGGCTAATGTACATATCGGCAGAGCGGTCCATATTGGATCTAATGCGACGATTAAGGAAAGAGTTAACATCGGTGAGTTTAGCCTTATTGGAATGGGGTCCGTTGTGCTTAACGATGTGCCCCCAAATACCATAGTGGCCGGAACACCAGCAAAGGCAATAGTTAGCAAGTCGTAAAAATAAGCCGAGAGAGGAAGAAAAAAGTTTCATTAAATCAACATTAAGAGCACAGATTAAAAGAATTATACATTTACATTTTTGTTGTAAAATGATGCATTCGGTAGAACTAGGATGAAAACAAACAGCTCAGGTGCAATTCCATTAGTAAGTGCATGCTGCACCACCTATAATCATGAGCGATATATCAAAAACGCCATTGAAGGGTTTTTGATGCAAAAAACAACCTTTCCTGTGGAGATTATTATCCATGATGATGTCTCAACCGACGGCACGGCCGACATTATCAGGCAATATGAGAAAAAATACCCCGAATTAATTAAACCAATTTATCAAAAAGAAAATCAATATTCCAAAGGGTAAAGACCCCACATTTTTATTGCCCACAGTTTCATATTACGATGGCTATGAAACAATAGCTTCTAATCTGGATAACAAGATCGGACCAGAAATAATGGAAAAAAGAATGAAAATAGCTGAACGCTTTTTAGATCAGGAAGGTATACTTGAACAGTAGCCGAGATAAAAAACGTGTGAACCGTAAACGCGCCTTTTATTGTTCAGTTAAAAGTAACACGGAATTATCTTGTTGAGCCCGGGATTTAAAAATGGATAAAACACAAGGCCTGCCTATTAATAAAAAATATTACATTTATTTCTTTGAAGATTATTTCAAAGAAAAAAAATCAGAAGCGAAAGCCCTCGACTATGGTTGCGGGAAAGGAGAAATCATAGAAGAGGCGGTACGAAAAGGTTATAATTTTATAGGCGTAGAATCTTTTTATAATGGAAAAAAAACACCTTTAGAATACAACAACGGTATAATTTCTAGGCTTAATCCAAACGGCGTTATTCCTTATCCAGAAGGAACATTCGATTTTATATATAGTAATCAAGTTATTGAGCACGTTGAGGATTTAAACAAAGTTTTAAGTGAAATGCACAGGGTGCTAAAAAATAAAGGGAATGTTGAATCATTACGAATTATTATAAATCCCATTGGCGGTTAAACAGAATAATCGGATGTATTCTAAGCCAACATAAAAAAGGACAATAATGAAAACAAAGGTTGTTATTATTGGAGGGAAAGGCGCGGCTGTTGTGGTTGCAGAGCAAATTTATGATGCGCAGATAAAAGGCGAAGATATTGAATTCCTTGGTTTTGCATTTGACGATGAATCATTCGGAAAGGAAATAAACGGCTTCCCTATTTTATGCAAAACTTATGATGCCTATAATAAATATTCGAAAGTGGATGATGTTAAATTTATTTTTCAATTGTACCGCCCTGATTTAATGGAAGAAAGGATTAATTTATTAAATAGCTATAGAATTCCTCTTGAAAAATTTTACACTTTTATTCATCCATCTAGTTTTGTAGCTAAAAGCGCAAAGATAGGATTTGGCTGCTCTATTTTAGCTAACACGGTTATTAACTCAAATGTTGTGATAGGCCATCATTGTTCTATCCAGTCTGGTAGTTTAATTGGGCATGATACCCACATGGGCGATTATAACTTTATTGCAGCGCAAGTAGTAGTGGGAAGTAACAATAAAATTGGAAATGCAAATTTTCTTGGGCTTAATTCCACTTACAATAATTACATTACTATTGGTGATTTTTGTTTTATTGGAATGGCTTCAAATGTGGTGAAAAGTTTGCCGTCCGGAATTAAAGTTTACGGAAATCCGGCAAAAGAATTTTCAAAAAATATTAAACCGTTATGAAAATAGAGCTATTAGTCAATATCGTCTATGCGGCATATAATCAGGAGCCATGTTTTGGACAAACCTTAGAAATCTTTTGATGCAAAAAATAACCTCTTGAATATTTCCTCAACCATAAGAATGGATTATTTAAGCGAATTAGAAAATAAAAGTATCTATATCATCAGGGAAGCATATGCCCGTTTTAAAAATATTGCCCTTCTTTGGTCTATTGGTAAAGACTCAACTTCTCTTTTGTGGATAACGCGAAAGGCGTTTTTCGGAAAAATCCCCTTTCCTGTTATCCATATCGACACCTCTTTTAAATTCAAAGAAATATATGAATTTAGGGATAAGTATGTAAAAGAATGGGGCATTAACCTTATGATAAGCAAAAATGAACAGGCTTTAAGGGAGGGCATGAATTCCAAAAAGGGAGAGAAATTTGAATGCTGCAATGCCTTGAAAACCGAGGCGTTAAAAATGACCATAAAAAAATATAATTTCAACGCATTACTATTGGCAATACGAAGAGACGAGCATGGCATAAGAGCCAAGGAAAGATATTTTTCCCCGCGCACTAGTGACTTTACCTGGAATTATCAGAATCAGCCGGCCGAGCTTTGGGATTTGTATAAATCTCAAATCGCAGAAGAACAACATTTTCGTATTCATCCTATGTTGCACTGGACAGAATTGGATATTTGGAAATATGTCAGGAAGGAAAAAATACCCATGACAAGCCTTTATTTTGCTAAGGGAGGCAAGAGATACAGAAGTATAGGCTGCAGCCCCTGTTGCGCGCCCATTGCTTCAGCCGCCAATACCTTAGAGAAAGTAATCAGAGAGCTCGAGATTACAAAAGAATCAGAACGAAGCGGCAGGGCTCAGGATAAAGAAAATACCTATACCATGCAAAAGTTACGCTCCCTTGGGTATATGTAATTTTTAAAGCCGGAGGCACAAGGCCGGTTTTACGGTTTCAGGATGCAAAACAGGAAATGCCAGTGATAAGCAAAATTTATATATTTGCCTTAACGGTTATTCTGGGGTTTTTTGTAAACACCGAATCTTTTGCCGAAGAAACCGTAGTCAGAATAGGGTATTTTCCCAATGTCACTCATGCGCAAGCCCTTGTTGGCATGGTTAAAGGTGTCTTCCAGGAGCATCTTGGCCCGAATGTAAAAATCGAAGTGAAAATTTTTAACGCCGGGCCATCAGTTATTGAAGCGCTTTTTGCGGGGCATTAGATTTAGCATATATCGGGCCAAACCCGGCAATAAACGGGTATATTAAATCCAAAGGGCAAGCGCTGCGTATTATAGCCGGAGCAACAAGCAGAGGTGCCGGGCTGGTCGTGCGTAAAGAGGCAGGAATTAACGGTATGGAAGATTTTCATGGGAAAAAAATTGCTTCTCCTCAATTGGGCAACACTCAGGACGTAGCTCTGCGTTCATGGTTAAAAAACAACGGATTTGTTTTAAAAGAAAAAGGCGGAGACGTCCAGGTAATTCCTTTGGCTAACCCAGATCAGCTAACCTTGTTTTTAAAGAAAGAAATAGACGGCGCATGGACTGTTGAGCCATGGGTAAGCCGTTTGATTGAGGAAGGTAATGGGAAGCTTTTTTTGGACGAAGCTTCCTTGTGGCCAAACGGAGAATTTGTGACAGCGCATGTGATAGTAAGCAAAAATTTTTTGGATAAACATAGAGCCTTGGTAAAAAATTTTCTGGCTGCGCATATAGAGTTGACCGGATGGATAAACAATAATTTAGACGACGCGCAAAAAATCATAAACAGGGAGTTAAAAAGAATAACGGGGAAATCATTGTCCCCCGAAGTTATCGGCCAGTCATTTACAAGACTAAATATTACTTACGATCCCATCAGGGCATCTCTTTTAACTTCGGCCAAGTGGGCGTTTGAACAGGGATTTTTGGGTAAAACCTATCCCGACCTTTCCAATATATATGATTTATCGCTTTTGAATGAAGTTCTAAAAGAAAAAGGATTAAAAACAATAGATGAATAACGGTAGCGTTTATTTAAAATTAGAAAATGTATCAAAGCATTTCCATTCTTCAAACGGCTGCCTGCCGGTTTTGGAGGATATTAATTTAGAGATAAAGGAGAATGAATTTGTCTGCATAATCGGGCCATCAGGCTGCGGCAAAACTACCTTACTTAACATAACAGCTAATTTAGAACCGGCCACTTCAGGGACTGTTCTGTATAAAGATAAACCTCTAACCTTTGCCGGACCAGACCGTTTGGTAATTTTTCAGGAATTAGGTTTATTCCCCTGGTTAACCGTGCAAAAAAACGTCGAGTTCGGCTTAAAAATCAAAAAGATGCAAGCCCGGCAGCGAAAAAAGATTGCCGACCAATATCTGCGGATGGTTAATTTGATAAAATTTAAAGATTTTTTTATCCATGAATTATCAGGAGGGATGAAGCAAAGAGTAGCCTTAGCAAGAGCTTTAGCTATGGATCCGGAAATGCTCTTGATGGATGAACCTTTTGCAACACTGGATGCCCAAACCAGGGATTTATTGCACCAGGAATTACAAAAAATATGGCATGATACCAAAAAAACCATTTTGTTTGTAACTCATAATGTCAGAGAGGCAGTTTGTTTGGGAGACAGGGTAATTGTTCTTTCAGCGCAACCAGCGCGCATCAAAACCATTTTTAATATAAACTTGCCGCGGCCAAGGCAAATTGAAAGCCATGGATTGATGGAACTAGTAAGGCCAATCATGGAAGAGTTAAAACCAGAAATCGAAAAAGTAACCAGAATAAACCATGAATAAAATCTTCAAGCAAATCATTTTTTATTTTATGATAATTCTATTATGGCAGGCATTGGATAATTTAAGAATATGGCCGGAATATCTTTTCCCCTCGCCATTAAAAGTTTTGGAATCTTTAGTGGAAGGATTTGGCAACCGCACATTTCCCATAGCCATTGGCATCAGCTTAAAGCGCATATTAATGGGTTATGGCGTATCGATATTACTTGGATGTTTTTTGGGGATTTTGATAAATAAATTCAGGATTATCAATGATACTATAGGCAGTTTAATCCTGGGGCTGCAGACTCTGCCGAGTATTTGCTGGTTGCCTTTATCTTTGCTTTGGTTCGGGTTAAACGAAAAAGCAATAATTTTCGTGGCAATTATGGGTGCCATTTTTTCTATTACGATAGCAGCAGATTCAAGCATAAAAAATATTCCGCCGTTATATCTAAAAGTAGGCAGGAACATGGGAGCGAGGAAATTTTCGCTTTTGTTTAGAGTCATTATGCCCGCAGCGTTGCCCTATTTTATACCGGGATTAAAACAGGGATGGTCATTTGCCTGGCGTTCGCTTATGGCGGGAGAATTGCTTTTTGTTAACCTGGGGCTGGGTTATTTACTTATGGTAGGAAGAGAGTTAAACGATATGAGCCAGGTTATCGCAGTTATGTTGGTTATCGCCACAATTAGCATTGCGATTGATAAATTATTTTTTGGTAGAATCGAAGCAGGCATTAGAAAAAGATGGGGGCTTAAAGCGTGAAACTGTCATGATGTGGGGTAAAAAGGAAAAATTAAAATTAGTTATCATAGGCCACGTTGATCATGGCAAATCCACGCTTATAGGAAGGCTATTGCTCGATACAAATTCCTTGCCAAAAGAAAAGCTGGAGGAATTAAAAAAGATTTCTGAAGAATTAGGCAAAGAAACAGAGTTAGCTTATTTATCCGATCAATTAAAAGAAGAACGCGAACAAAATAAAACAATAGACACTACGCAATTATTTTTCAAATCCAAAAAGCGCGAATATATAATTATTGATGCTCCGGGACACGCAGAGTTTATCAAAAATATGCTTACCGGTGCAAGTTTGGCGCAGGCCGCTGTGTTAATAGTGGATACGAAAGAAGGTATTATGGAGCAGACGCGCCGCCATGCATATTTGATAAAAATGCTTGGTGTGGAAAATATAATAGTTGTTTTCAATAAAATGGATTTAGTAAATTACAGCGTTAAAAGATTTGAAGAAATTAAAAAAGAATTTCTGAGTTTTTTAGGTAATTTGCACATAAAACCACTCTTTATAATACCGGTTTCTGCCAGGACAGGTTTAAATATCTCCAAACGATCTTCTCTCGCACCGTGGTACAAAGGGCCATTTTTACTGCAGGCATTGGATTCATTAACTGTGCGTAAAAGCAAAAAAGACAATCCGTTACGTTTTTGTGTTCAGGATATCTATAAAAATAATGACGGGGAAATTATTGTCGGTAAAGTTATCTCCGGAATTTTAAAGCAGGGCGAAGAAGCGTTGTTGATGCCTTTGTACGGCAAGATAAAGATAAAATCAATAAAAATTTTCCCCAAGAATGTAAAACAAGCCAGCGAAGGGGAAAACATTGGATTAATTATTGATGGCGCAGCAAAAATAACAAGAGGAGACATTATCGTTCAAAAGAAAAATCCGCCGCAGGCTTTAAGCAGTTTTGAAGGGAATATCTTTTGGATGTCAGAAGAGCCGCTCGTTGCCAATACCGCCGTTACAGTAAGATGCAGTACGCAAGAAAGTAATTGTATTGTGGAAAAAATCCAAAAACGCGTAAACTCCTCAACGTTGGAGACAATAGAAGAAAACGGACGAGAAGTCAGGATGAACGAAGCTGCAGTCGTAACTTTCAAGACAGAAAAACCTATAGTTATAGAGAAGCTTTCCTGCACAGAAGAACTGGGCAGGTTCACCCTGGAAAGAGGACGCAATCCGCAAGGTATTGGCATTATCACGTGAGGTATTCTATAAAAACTTTTAAGATTTTAGTAATGAAGAAAATGCTCAAAATATTTATTATATTGGCGCTTATTAATTATGCAGCCGCAGCCTGCGACAATGTTTATTTATTTGCCGTGTCCTTCCCCGTCTTTATTTTCTGGGGCATTGCTGTCATGGCTAAACTTCTAATAAAAATGTTTGTGGCTATATTTTCAGAAAAATATAGAAAAACATTTCAGGTGATAATTCCTGCAATATTTCTGTTTATCTACTTCGGATGGGTGCTTAATTTTTATTTTTTACCCGGGAGATATTCTTTGATAAGCTTAGTCGGCAATTGCGCGTTTTTTATTTTGGCCATCTTTTTATGCCGTGCTTTAATTAAAAAAACAAAGAAGAGCTGGCTTTCTATGATTGCAAGTTCCCTGATATTTTTAGTTTTCATTTTTCTGTGGTGCACGTATGGCGGAAGGCTGTTTGGAAATATTACCATATCAAAAAAAGAAGCATTAAAATCTTTGCCTTATATTATGTGGGCCCCGGCAGAAAAAACCGCTGTTTATGCTGGTGTTACCAAGTATGATCCTGCCAAAGCTTGTATTGGGGTAAATTTATATACATCTATCAACTTGCCAAAAGCTTATCTTATGGATATGGAAGGGAACATTTTGCATGCTTGGTCTGCGAAAAACAGCGGAAGCGAACATTGGTATGCTGTAGAGATGAACAAAAAAGGGGACATCTTTGTTCTGACGTATGAAGAGAAGTTCCTTTTCTGCGTAGGATATGATTCTATCATAAAATGGAAAAAAGACATAATTGCGCACCATGACATCGCTATTGCCGATAACGGAGATTTGTATACTTTATCAAGAAAAAATAAATTTATTTTTAAATACGGGCTGCCTTTGCCTATTACGGACGATTATATTATGATTTTTTCCCCCGACGGAGAGTTTAAAAAAGAAATCTCTGTTTGCAAAATTTTTAAAAAGAACATAAAGTTTTCTAATTTTGCCGAAGGTTATTTGCATGTGCTTAAATATGCATTTAACCCCATGACTTTTGCAAGGATGACCTTTCTTCCTAAAAATATGGAAGAACGAATAAAGGTTCTGAAAAAAATTAAGTTCGACATTTTGCACGACAACAGAATTCAAATAATTAACAGAGACGTTGAAGGTTTGTGTAAAAAAGGAAATTTGCTGTTATCGCTTAGAAATCTGGATTTAATTGCGATTGTGGATTTGGAAAAAGAAAGCATTGTATGGCAATGGGGCCCAGGAATTATAGAAATGCAGCACTACCCTACATTATTAGAAAATAATAACATTTTGCTTTTTGACAACGGAACCACCCGCGGCTATTCCCGTGTAATAGAGCTTAATCCTTTGACCGGGAATATAGTTTGGGAGTATAAAGCGAGCCCGCCGCAGGATTTTTTTTCGCCTTTCGAAGGTTCCTGCCAAAGATTGCCTAACGGGAATACGCTTATATGCGAGTCTGAAAGGGGACGCGTCTTTGAAGTTACAAATGCCGGACAGATAGTCTGGGAATTCTATAATCCAGAAATTGACGACTACCATAAAAAAAGGGCAGTCATATACCGTCTTATCAGAATTTTTGATTTGCCGGCGCACAAATAAAAAAGGTTTCAAATCTGTTAGAAAATGAACATATTTTTTGGTTATATTGATCCAGGCACTGGTTTTACTATTCTTAGCGCAGGAGGATGGATTATAGCATTCCTGTTTGGATTTTTCGGAGTTTTCCTGTTTTTTTTAAAAAGAATATTCCGGTTTATAAAAAGGCACAAAAAAATAATCTTAATTATTTTAATTATCATGGGGGCGTGTTCGGCTATAATAATAGGAGTGGTTATGAACAAGACAGCATCAAAATTCAACGATAAAATAATAATTCTGGGTTTCGACGCGCTAAGCCCGGAAATTATCGAGTCTATGATGGAGCAGGGGAAATTACCAAATTTTTCCCGGTTAAAAGAAAAAGGCTCCTATAAACATCTTTCAACAACCAATCCACCGCAATCCCCGGTAGCATGGTCAGGGTTTGCAACCGGTCAAAATCCCGGCAAAAACGGCGTTTTTGATTTTATCGTAAGGGATCCTAAAACCTACGAGTTGAGCCTTTCCCTTTCAAATGTAAAGAATGGAAAGCCTCAGCGGGTAATAAAAAGTAAATGTTTTTGGCAATATGCTTCTGAAAAACAAGTGCCTACAACAATTATAGCCCATCCTATTACTTTTCCGCCGGATAAAGTATACGGCCGGATGCTTTCCGGGATGGGAGTGCCGGATATTTTAGGGACAGAAGGGACATTTACTTTTTATACCACAGAGAATTTGCCGAAAGAAAAAGATATAGGCGGCAAAGTTTTTCAAGTTAGAAAATCCCCACTTATGATTATGAATTTAATCGGCCCCAAAGTTAGCTCTCTTGCAGGCGAAGCAAAAAATGTAACCGTGCCGTTTAAAGTAATTTTAAACAACGTAAATAATACAGCTATTATAGAATATCAAAAAAAGCAATATGAAATCAAAAAAGGCGAATGGAGCAGCTGGCAGGAAGTAATTTTTGACTTGGGCTTATTTAGAAAAGCAAAAGGCATATTTAAATTTTACCTTGTGGAAACAGAACCGGAATTTAAACTCTATATCAGTCCGATAAATTTTGACCCAAGAAGCCCCTTATTTCCAATTTCTTACCCCGCGGATTATAGCAAAGAATTAACCAATAATACCGGCCTTTATTATACGCAAGGTATGCCTATGGATACCTGGGCAGTAAACGAAAAGCGGCTCACTGAAAAACCCTTTTTGGAGCAAGCAGAAATTATTCTAGACGAGAGAAAAGCTATGCTTGATTTTGAGCTAAACCGTTTCTCAAAAGGCATACTTTATTGTTATTTTGAGTCACCGGATATTATCCAGCACATGTTTTGGCGCTATATTGACGTGCGGAATCCGCTATATGAAAAAGATATGCCGCAGGAATACAAAAATACGGTTGAGGTTTGGTATAAGAAAATGGATGATGTGTTAGGCAGGGTAATGGTAAATATGGGGCAAAAAGATACCTTAATTATTTTATCAGACCATGGTTTTAGCTCATTTCGCCGCGCCTGCCACATAAATGCCTGGCTTAGAAAGAACGGATATTTATACCTCAAGAATCCAGAAGCTGTTTCAGGAGCAGAACTGTTGCAAGATATTGATTGGTCAAAAACAAAAGCTTACGCTATAGGCTTCGGTGCCATTTACGTTAACCAATCAGGCAGAGAGAAAGAAGGTATAGTCAGCCCCGGTCCGGAAACAGAGGGCTTAAAGAATGAGATAGCCAAAAAACTAAGTAATTGGCAAGATGAAAAATATAATGAAAAGATGGTTAGCCGCACATACAAACGAGAAGAAATTTTCTGGGGAGACTACATTCAGGATACCCCGGATCTTTATGTCGGATTTAATAAGGGCTATCGTGCCTCTTGGCAAACCGCCCTCGGCGCTGTCCCCGAAGAAGTTATCGAAGATAATCTTAAAAAATGGTCAGGTGACCATCTTATAGATTCCGCGTTAATACCGGGAGTTGTTTTTTCAAATAAACAGATAAAGAAAGAAAAAGTTTCAATCTATGATATAACTCCCACTATCCTTGCAACTATTGGTTACAGTGAAGCAGATTTAAAGAAAATTAACCTTGATGGAGCTAATTTCTTTGAAGGCGAAAAATGAATAGAATAATTGTAGATAGCCCAATACCAGCATGTATTTTTTGCTTTTCCCCCAGCATTAATCTTTTTCTCTTGTCTTGCCTCGCTTCCGCTTTGCGATAAGCACTTCGCAACTCTTTTGTGCCTTTCTTTAAACACATTTATGCGTCAAGCCGCAACATATGTTATACATTTTACGAAAGCGATATCAAGGCTTTTCCGGTTGTAATTCTTTTATTTTTTATAAAATGTATGATATAATCACCATAATAAATAAAACTAATTTTTAATTTTAATTAATTTATTAAATATATAAAACATGGCAAAAGCAACCGGCTATTCAGCTATTTTTAAATTAAAATCATTTACCCGCCTGACAGGCTTGCAGTTAAGGTATTTTACTGTACCAGCTATATTATCTTTATTGGCCGCTTCTTTCGAGGGTGTGGGCATAGCGCTTTTGCTTCCGCTAGTTAAGGGAATTCTTCAGATGGATTTTGATTTCGTTCAAGAAACAAAAATTATGCATTTTATAATGTATAATGTATTCCATATTTCTTCCAAGCCCAACACATTTATCTTTGCTTTTCTGGTAGGAACGATTCTTGTAGCAATGGTAGCTAGTTCTATAATGCGTTATTTTGCAAGCATTACGACATTGTACCAATTAAGAATTTTTTGCGATAGCCTGAGAAAACTAATTTTTAACCGTTACCTCAGTTTTGGAAAATTGTTTTTTGACCGGAATAATTTGGGCCACCTCCATAATGTATTGATAAATTTTACCTACCGCATTTCCGGCGAATTCCGCAATTTACAGGATGCATTCGTCCGGTTTTTTTCATTTATCATTTATGTAGTAATAATGTCAGTAATTTCGTTGCCTTTAACTATACTGGTGGTACTGACGTTGCCGGTATTGACTCAGTCTGTGCGCTGGCTCATCGAAAAAATCAAAAAAACTTCAATTGTTTTTGCATCTTCATCTAAACGGATAAATGAGGAGATATTTAATATCCTTTCCTGCATACCGTTAGTAAAAATGTATGCAAGCGAAAAGAGAGAAGAAAAAAAATTTAGCATTCTAAGCGGAGAACTATGCAAACTGGAATTTAGCCTAGATAAAAAGAGCCAGCTCATACAACCAATCAACGAAATCATTATACTTATTATCGTTCTATTGCTGGTTTCGCTTATGTCGTTTATGGCAATCAAGGAAAAGTCAGCGCAGGTATCAAGTTTTTTAGTTTTTTTTATTCTCCTTAAAAAAGCATCCAGCAGTTTCCATTTTATAACCATTATAAAAAAGTCTCTCGCTACAATTAACGGACCCTTAACCGATATCATCAAAATTTTTGACGACAAAGATAAATCTTTTGTTATTTCAGGGGAAAAAGAATTTACGGGGCTTAAAAAAAATATTGTATTTAGAAATACAAATTTTTCCTACACGGACGGCGTGCAAATATTAAAAAACATTAGTTTTACAATCGATAAGGGTAAAGTTATTGCTTTGGTTGGCCCATCCGGCGCAGGCAAAACTACACTTATCAACCTAATTCTACGCTTTTATGATTCCTCGCCTTCCACGATGTTCGTGGACGGCACCGACATTAGAGAATTTAATTTAGAATCATTAAGAGAACATATAGCTTTGGTCAGCCAGGATGCCATGCTTTTTAACGACACGTTAAAAAATAATTTAACGTATGGTTTAAAAAGAGAGGTTACCGAAGATGAAATCATAGCCACTGCCCGCAAAGCCAGATTGTATGATTTTGTTATGCGATTGCCAAACGGATTCGATACTTATATAGGCGATAGGGGTGTGAAATTATCCGGCGGAGAAAAACAAAGAGTAGCTATTACAAGAGCCTTGCTTAAAAATACCGAAATTTTAATTTTAGATGAAGCGACTAGTTCTCTCGATTCAAAAACCGAAAAACTCATCCAGGAGGCAATTACCGAAGCAATAAGGGGGCGCACTACTATAGTTATCGCTCACAGGCTTTCTACCATTAAAAACGCAGATAAAATAGCAGTTATTGAAAACGGGCGGTTTATGGAAGAAGGCACGTTGAGCGAATTACTTGATAAAAAAGGTAAATTTTTTGAATATTGGCAAGAGCAAAAATTTTACGAATAATTAACTAACCATTTTTTTATATATACAAAACATTGAGATGATAACATATAAATAGAGAATAATTTTTAATAAATTATTTTTTAAACTGACAGCTACCGCGCGGTTTCCTGAATTATTAAATTAAAACGGGCTTGATAAAAGTTTTATGAATATTCTGTTTATTTCATTCAATTTATATCCTTGCAATACCGGCGGAGCAGAAATTTTTGATTATTACCTGATAAGGGCAATTAGCAGGCACTATAAAACATTTGTGATGAGTCATTGCAATAAAAACATAGGCAACGATGTAATCAGAATAAGATTATTTAAATTAATTTCTAAAAAAATTTCCTTTTCTGGCTTACAATGTTTCATTAATATTTTATTATTGAGGAAACAGGTAGATTTAATTCATGTCAATTATACGGATCGCAAATGGTTCTTATGGTTAATTTTCCCTTTTCTCAAACGAATGTTTGGTGTCCCTTATATTGTTACTATTCATGGGGGGAAAATGCATTCATGGAGGCCGCACATTGTGCATAAGATTTTTTTCGCACACGCCGCAAGCATTATAGCTGTATCCCAGCGCATAAAAGATGAATATCAAAAACGTACCAATAGAAAAATAGAGATGGTCGCCCCCCTGGTTCCTTTCAGAAAATGTGCGGACAGCAAGTCTGTGTTGAGGGGGCGGTATGGATTTAAAATAAATGATAAAATCATCATCTCGGTGGGTTCAATGAAAAAGCCGAAAGGAAGCGATATAATCCTGAATGCTTTTATCAAGATAGAAAAAGAATACATAAAAAAGCATAATTTAAAGCTTATTTATGCAGGCAGAGATTGCATGAAAAAAGAATTGCAAAGGCAAGTAAAAAAAAATAATCTTGAGTGGTGTATAAAATTTTTTGGAAAAGTGAAATACGAACGGATTCACGAATTATATAAAATGGCAGATATGTATATAACAGCCTCTTTTGTTGAGGGGAATTCAATTTCTTTATTAGAAGCTTTTTTTAACGGTTTAGCTATAATTGGAGCCGATAGTGTCGGAATAAATGATGTAATTAAAGATGAAGAAAATGGTTTATTGTTTGAAGCAGGGAACGTGAATCAACTAAAAGAGCAGATTCAGCGAATGGTTGAAGATGAAGCATTATCACAAAAGATATGCGAAAATGCCAGAAAGTTTTATGCTCTAAATTATAATTTCGAAGATACAATCAAAGCATATTTAAATATTTTAAGAACTATATCGCATGCATCCAATTAATATTGCTTACCATTTTTTGCCTTTAGCGGCAGTTTTACGTTTTAATTCCGCGAGAGTTATTTTACCCCTCAAAAAAAATGTACCACTTGCAATTAAGGTGAAGGGGCGGAAAAACCCGCCTGCGGGGATGTGCATTATGCGGGACAAAAGGTTTACGGAAGAATAGATCTGCAATGCCACTACTTTAGCAAATACTTTTTAAGTTAGAGATAAGCTCTTTGCCAATATATTTTTCATAGCAATACTTAGACGTTAGATTGTCTAATGCCTGATTCGGGTAATCCGTATTGTAATTATTTTATCCATAATGGGCTTAGGTTTTATCGATCCTCTTTTGGCACGAAGTCTGACCCGCGGGATAGCCAGCATATTGTGCTCTTTTATAATTCAGTATACACATTTAATTGATTTTCTATGCATATAACTGTTTAGGCAACAAGGTAGATAATTTTGGAAAAATTTAATCCTGCGTCATTCTTGACAGCATGGAAGCGCGCGTGATATTATAAAAAATAATTTTTAGATTAATCTAAAAGGATAGATAATTATAAAAGGCTTTTCCGTAAAGCTTATTAGAAAGTATATGGCGAACCCCGGCAATAAAAGCATACATATAAATAAACTGTTCTTACCTACTTTGGAAGAATTCATGCCATATCTTGAAGAAATTTGGGCAAGTAAAAAACTCACTAACAACGGACCGTTCTACAGCCATCTAGAAAATGTTCTGTGCGATTATCTAGGAGTCGAACGAGTGGATTTCTTTAGAGTATATTTTAAAATATACTCTGACGCGTTTAATCCTCAAAGTTCCAGAATCTCCATAAAGTAAACAAAGAAACAAAATTGAAGAATATGAAAATAGCAAAAACGTTTTTGGATAGGAAAGGTATAAAATGGAAAAGTATATAGTATAACTTTTTGCGATACTAAAAAATCTATAAAACGTAGCACCTTTATTTCTTTAAATAAAATGGATGAAATTAATCCACACAGGAATTGGGCAAACATCATATACAACAAAATGGGGGTTTATGGAGTGATTCAAAACGAGGCAGATTGTGCCAAATTTTTCTCATAATAAATTTTAACGGCGCGAGATATTTAGTTAGTAAGGAGTAAAGATGGGAATATATGAGTGGCATAGAATATTCAGTAAAGAGCAGATAAAAAAGCGAATAAATGATTCATATGAATTACCGAATCGGGTGGTAGATTTAATCCCTGAGCCGCTTGTTTCAGTTATAACATCAACTTACCAGCACGCACCTTACATCAAAGACTGTATCGAGGGAGTATTAATGCAAAAAACCACTTTCCCTATAGAGTATATTATTGGCGAGGATTTTAGTACCGATGGAACACGTGAGATAGTTTTTGAATACGCCAAAAAATATCCCAATATAATCAGAGTTATTACTGCAGATTATAATGTGGGTGGTAAATCTAACAGCCGAAGATGCCACGGGGCTTGCCGTGGCAAATACATAGCCTTATGCGAAGGGGATGATTACTGGATAGACCCGCATAAGCTCCAAAAACAGGTGGATTCCCTGGAGAGGCACAGTGATTGTATGCTTTGTTTCCATGGGGCGCGAATATCAAAGGAAGGGGGATCGGGATCGCCGAGTTTTTACCTTACACACAAGCCAAAAGAGTTTGTGAGTATGGAAGAAATATTAAACAACAATTTTATTGCTAACGCGAGCGTCGTATATAGACGAGAAATATTAGAAAAACTTCCAGATTGGATGGAGAGGTTCATTTTTGCCGATTGGATGCGCAATCTGGTCTGTGCTCAGTATGGAAAAATTATTTATATTGATGAAGTTATGAGCATATATCGAGTTCATCCGGGCGGTGTTTGGTCTAGCCAGCACAATAGCATTAAAGGAAAGGTAAATATATATACAGAAAATTTGGAATTTTACGAAGCAGCCGCTAATTATTTAGATAAAAAATATCTTTGTATTATTGATAAGAAGCGCGTAAATCTTTATTTAGCCATTGCAAGTAATTATTATAAGTTAGATCAAAAACAAAAAGCGTTGGAATGCCTAAAGCAGGCAATGAAAGTTACTTTTAAATCCACAGGGCTTACCGGGAGCCAAAAAACGCGATTTATCATAAAAACACTAAAATATGTTTTAGTGGCCATTTTTAAGATAAGCTAAAATAGCCTTCCATGCATAAATGGTGTTATCACATATAATGTGTTTACGCGCGAACTCTACCACTTGAACTCCCGCCTAAGCTTCTGCAATGCCGCCTTTAGAAACTCTCCTTTAGGCTATTTTTGCCCCGCTGTTTTCACGATTGTAAGCGGCACAGTTTTTTTTGGGGGGTCAGCCAAAGCTATTATTATTGGCAAAAAAAGAGGCGGTATGATTGTGGAGATTGTTATGCTTGGAATTAAAAATCCAAGCAGTGGATATAATACCGAAATAGACCCTTTTTCTCTAAATTTATTTTGCTTAATTATTCTTTTAAAAATAATGACTGTTGGAATAAATAAAATTAATCCTCCCTCCCAGATCATCTTTATGTACGCGCTGTGGACATCCCTTTCGATGGGCGGCAAAGAAATTCTGCCTAGCAATAAATAATGGGGATTTTGTATAATGTCTTGTATGTAAGCGAACCATTTAGCGGGCCTGCTACTTATACTCTCCGTATCAATTGATTTTTCTATAAGTTCTCTATCGGTCAGACGGGATGTTAATACATCCCCAAATTTTATTAGAATAAACCCCATCACTGCCGTCAAGAAAATAAATACCATTTTCTTTTTGAAACTTTTTATATTTTTGAATAAAAAAAAGCACATAATGATGATAATGGCAGCAAAAGCTGCTCGGCTTCCTGTCTTTAATATTGCCAAAAACACAAGGCCTGCGGCGATATAATATCGCAAGCCATGTTTAGGAGTTATCTCTATATTGCTTATGTAATACCCAAATAAGATTGCAAATATCATGCCAGCCACGTTAGCATCGCCCGACGCGCTAAAGCCGGTTATTCTATGGGTTACTTTATCTATGCTAGTCATAGCAGCATTTTCTTCTATAAAAGTGAAGCCTAATGTTGCCAAAGAATTTTGGAACAAAATGGATACGCTAAACATAAAAGCAAGAACGATAAATGTTTTATCCACATATTTCGGAGTTTTTGGTTTAAAGATATCCACAATTATATAGTATATACAATAAGTTCGGGCTATTGATTTCAGTATTCTTATAGCCATTTTCCCCGGCGGCGGAGCCAATTCCGGAAATAATAAAAAATTCTTTAAGGTTATATATATAGGAAACGCACACATAATAAATACAGCCATAAAAATTGCATTTTTCTGGTTGCCAGTAAGCAATTTCGATGATTTGGGCCGCATCAAAAAAAATATCAATAAAGATATTAAAGCAATATCGTCTATGTAAATAGTAAAGCTTGAAGATAGTTTCAGCCCTTCTGGAAGGAATTGGTTGGTCGATAGCAGCAGCAAAAATAAAGATATCAACAACTCTCTTTTGAAAAGAATAAATGAGAAAAAAATAATCCCGAGGAGCAATACGAAAATTATTGATGTTAACGCAGTCGCCATTTTTTTGTAATTATTGTATCCATATTTTCTTATCTGGTCAAATGCATTCTCGTCTGATTACGGGGTTGGAAAGAAATATTGCGTTCCTTAAGAGATTAGAAAAGATTAAAAGAATTAGTTTTTAAGACTTTTTAAGTTTAAAAGAGCTTTTGAATAAATTAGCCCGGCCGAAAATAAGGACAAAACCGCCCTACACTAAAGAGCCGGCTAAAACACATAAAGTAATAAGGATATTTGCGCTTGGCCAAATATCAGCGTATGAACCGAGCAAAATAGGCGATATTTATGATAGTACCTTTTGGCAATGGCGGAGAGTAGTATCCCGGAAGCGATAATCAACAACCCTTTGGAGAAAATAAAAATAGGCACAATGTAATCAATTATAACACCTTCTTACGGATTGAATAAAGATGTAATTACATGCGTTCGATTACATATTACCAGCTTATGTGCATCAGTAAAGATAAAAAATAGCAAAGATATCAGATGGTTTGACTCGATCCCTTTAAACTGTGCCAGTATTTAAGTTGTAACACGGCAATAAAAAAAGGGTTTTTATGGCAAAGAAAAGATTCAAAGCAGAACAAATCGTGTTGATGCTTTGGGGGGGGCGGCGCAGTTAGCCAAGGGATTGAGCATAGAAGAAATATCTCGTAATCGCGGGATAACCTCGCAAAGTTATTAACGTTGGCATAAGGAATACGGCTGCATGAAGGTTGATCTGGCTAAAAGGATCAAAAGATTTGGAAGAAGAAAATAGTCGCTTAAAGAAGCTGGTTGAGAACTTGTCTTTGGATAACGCCATCTTAAAGGAAATTACCCGGGGAAAATTATAATCCCGGTCAAGAGACTCCCTGTCACACATTCCGGGTATATTGAATCATTTAATGGCAAACTACAGGATGAACTGCTCAATCGAGAAATCTTTGATACTTTATTGGAAGTAAAAGTACTGGTAGAATGTTGAAGGATAGAATATAATACACTCAGGCCGCAGAGTTCGCTGAGCTATCAGTCTCCTGCTCCAGAGGCTATTGAGCCAAAATGGCCAGAAAATGCGGTCGTTTTTTCTTGAGAAGTGGTACAATTACTGGGCACAGGCCGCTAAGTGCCTTTTCTTGACTACGCCTGATTGAGTTAGTTTTAGAACAGACGATACATTACAATTTGGTGCAAAACCAGTAAAATTATTTTGCGCAAAATTCTTGAGCGGTATTTCGATAAGTCTTTTCTCTGCCGCGTAATACCGGGTTCGCTATGCTCTTGAAAGAACGGTTTATGGAGAATTATTTTCGTGAAAGATACTTTTCAGCCATAAATAACCTTGACCATATTTTAAATTTATTAGCTACTTACGAAACCTTATAAATTTTCATCAGAAAAATACACGGGATTTTAGCTAATTTTTATGGAACGTTTTAGTTTTAAGGAGTGGTTTGACAGATGTAGGATGTAATACGGAGGTATTTTTCAGAATCACTAAGCTATGAAAATATTATTTGTTTTGTCTAGTATGAATATAGGGGGGTTAGAGGTTTTTACGGTTAATTTGGCAAATAAATTTATTTCAAAAGGGCACGAGACAGCAATTTTAATCTTTAAATCCGAAGAAAAAGAAGGGGTTAAGCTCATTGATAATGATAAAATAAAAATATTTTTTGTCCAGCGTAAGCATAAACTGGATTTTTTGTTTATAATCAGAATTTATAAAATAATCAAAACCTTCAAACCCCAAATAATTTTTTCTTTATCAGCCTTTGCCTATTTTTTTACCGAAATCGCAAAAAAATTTATTAATTTACATATTCCACATTGTATAAGGTTTGCTTCATATAAACCACTATCTGCTAGGGAACATATCTACGTTAAATTTTTCACTTTTTTTTCTAAAATATGGGGCGCCTATTATATATTTGTTTCTAATAGCCAGGCTGAGTATTATTCAGAGGAATATCGCTTCCTGCATAAGAAAACCAAAATAATATTCAATGGGATAAATATTAACTTTTTTTCTCCAGAAAACAGCATGGAGCACAAAGTTTTTACTATCGGCCACATTGCTAACGTTAGGCCGGTAAAGGATCAATGGACGTTATTTAAAGCTTTAGAAAAGCTTGATTCTGAATTGAAAAATTGGAAACTAATATTTGTCGGAGAAAATGTTTCCGGTGTTAGTCTACTGGAAGAATTTAAAAAGTATGTAGAAAAAAGCAGCTTATCTACGAAAATCATTTTTTTGAAATTACACGAGCGGGAACAAATTAAAAAAGTTTTATCCGAACTAGATGTTTTCGTCCTTACTTCGACAAGTGAAGGCTTACCGAATTCTCCTTTGGAAGCAATGGCAATGAATGTGCCTTGTATCTTAACTGCAGTTGGCGGTTGTCCCGAGATTGTTGTAGATGGTTATAATGGGTATCTGGTGCAGCCGAAAGATTACAAAGCAATTGCTGGTAAATTATTGTTTTTATCCAGAAATCCTGGTTTGCTGGAGCAAATGGGGAAAAATGCACGAAAAACAGTTTTAGAAAAATTTAGCTTGGATGTTTGTGCGGAAAAATATTTATCATTATTTTCTCGAATAATAAATCCCCAGTAAAATAACAAATTATTTCAGGTTTAAATATGAAAAGCTTAATATCAACGGCAAAAAATTATTTAAGTAAACTTAATTTTATTTTGGGCAATAAGCCAAAATTATTATTTTATCCAAAAAATATTATTCGTAGATTTATTCCTTCGCCGCATAAAGCAGCTTTGATTATTTCTTGTGATTTCGAGCTTATCTGGGCAAAGAGGTTTTCCAGGCAAATAGGCTGTGACTTGCAAAAAGCCCAGAAAATTGCCGGCGAAGAGAGAAGCAACGTACCGCTCATTCTAGAATTATGTGCAAGGTTTGACATTCCCCTTACCTGGGCTACGATTGGGCACCTTTTTCTTGAAGATTGTTCAAAAGAAAACAATATAGCTCATAAGAATATGCCCAGAATAGCCTATTTTGAAAACAAATATTGGCAATTTAAAACAGGCGATTGGTTTGATAGCGATCCTTGTTGCGATTTTAATAATGCCCCCGAGTGGTATGCCCCGGACTTAGTAAAAATGATTGTGAACAGCAAAATTAAGCATGAGATAGCTTGCCACACGTTTTCACATGTAGATTGCAGTGAAAAAAATTGTTTAAAAGAGGTTTTAAGAGGAGAAATATCCGAATATAAAAAAGCAGCTTTAAAGTGGGGTATTGATTCGAAATCTTTTATTTTTCCGGGCAATCTCATAGGTAACCTTAAAGTCTTAAAAGAAGAAGGATTTACTTCCTATAGACCGGACAGGAGGATTTTAGGTTTCCCGCAAAAAGACAAATATGGTTTATGGCAGATACCTACAACGGCCATGATAGGGCCTTCTTCGTATAGATGGGATATAAATTACTGCCTGGAAAAATATAAAACCATTATTGAAAGAGCCATAAAATATAAAAGGCTGTGCCACTTTTGGTTTCATCCGTCAACAGAAAAAGAATTCCTGGAAACTGTTTTAAAAAATTTATTTGAAACAATTAACAACGCCCGGAAAGAATTGCACATAACTACTATGGGCGCGTATACAAAATATTTGGAAAATGCAGAATTTTAATAAAGAACACCCAGCGCTAGTTTTAGGGCTTACTGTTTGCGGATTGGGGGTTATAAGAAGCCTGGCACGAGAAAATATAACTATCTTTGCGATAGATTATAGGGTCAAAAGTAACGAAGGGTTCTATTCGAAATATGCCAAGTCAAGCATTTGCCCGCATCCGGTTTATAACCCCGAACAATTAATCGAGTACATGGAGGCTAATTTTGTAAAGAATGGTGTAAAAACCATCTTATTCCCAACTGCAGATGAATTTGTGAAATTCATTTCCGACCATCGAGTTGAATTAGCCAAGCATTTTATTTTTAATGTATCAGCAAAACAAATAATCGATAATATAATAGATAAAAAAATACAATATGAGTTAGCGCAAAAAGCCGGAATAAACATTACGGAAACTTATTACCCGGAATCAATCGAAGACGTATATAAGCTTAAAGATACCGTTCAGTACCCACTGATAATTAAGGGTCGTTATTCTTTTAAATGGAGAGAAGCTGCCGGCGGTACGCTTAAGGGCTTAAAGGTTAATAATGCCGATGAACTTATGGAAAAGTGCCGAGAAGTTTTCTCGACCAAAGTACCGATTATCATTCAAAAAATCATAATCGGGCCCAATACTAATCATTTCAAGTTTTGTGCTTATGTGAATAGGGCAGGCAAGATATTAACGGAGTTTACTTTGCGTAAAATCAGGCAATACCCGGTAGAATTTGGTGTCGGAAGTTGCGTAGAGAGTTTGGAATATGAAGAACTGAAGCAAACAGGCGAAAAATTTTTTGAAAGCATCAACTATACCGGCGTTGGGTCGGCAGAATTTAAATTGGATTTAAAAGATAATAAATTGAAATTAATAGAACTAAATCCACGATATTGGATGCAAAACGAACAGGCAGCTTATTGCGGTGTTAATTTTTCGGTGGCGCAATATCTCGATCTTAGTGGCCAGACAGTGCCATATATCGAAAAGTTTAAGATAGGCGTCAGATGGGTTAACCCGGTTCAAGACCTTAAATCTTATATTGAACAAAATAAAAACGATAAATTATTTTTATTCCATTGGTGGCTTTCGCTGCTGAAGTGCCAAGTTTTTTCTGTCTTTTCCTGGAAAGACATAAAACCATTTATGGTTTCACTCGATTATGGGCGGAAATTGTTAAAAATACCGGGTTTTTTGAAAAAGCAAAACAAAAAAAATGAAAAAACTTAAACAAATCCTGAAAAGAATTATATTTAAGCATCCCAAATATCTGGCTTCGCCAAAATGGCAGGGCAGCGGGTTATTAAACGTAGGGGTAATCTGCAACGAAGCATTTCCGCAGGCTAAATGGGAGGAGCTTTTAAATGCTCGCTTCAAGGATTGTGCAAGATTTTGTAACATAATATTTATAAAAAATAAAATAGAAAAATATGCCCTCGCGCAAAACATTAATGTTTATTTTACCGACTGGTTGGATGAAAAATACCTTTCTTTTGCGCAAAGTCTGAAATGGGTTCATTTTGCAAGATCGGGGATAGAATTTCTTGAAGGTGTGGATATGCCAGGCGTAATTGTAACCACATCAGCCGGTATAAGCTCCAAATATGTTGCCGAATATGCTTTGGCTATGATTTTGATGTTTCTGCGCAGGATTGACATAGCAATTGCCAATCAAATTAATTATAAATGGGAACAAACAAGCATACTTTCTCACACGAATTCAATTGATGAAATTACTGTTGGAATCTGCGGGCTGGGCAATAATGGAAAGGCGGCTGCTAACCTTTGCAAAAAAGCAGGCTTTAGGGTTGTAGGCTTTGACAAGAAAGAACCAATTGATTTTTCTTCACTGGATGTGTTTTTAAATGGCGGGCAATTTGATGAGTTCGTAAAAATGTCGGACTTTATAGTAATCTGTGTGCCTTTAAATAAAAGCACAGCCAATATGTTTGGCGCAAGCCAGTTTAGCATTATGAAGAGTAACGCGTATATCATAAATACTTCGAGGGCCGGGATAATTGACGAAGCTGCGCTAAGAAAAGCGCTTAATGCGGGAAAAATTGCCGCAGCGTCAACTGACGTACTACCTAAAGAACCGTGTTCGTGGTGGTATTTTTTAAGGAGAAACAAAAATTTTGTAATTACCCCGCATATAGCAGGAAATATAAAACTAGTAGCCAGAGAAATTCAGTCAGACTTTATAGAAAAATTAAAAGACTATATTCAAAAAAAATAAACAGAATATTATGGTTGATATAGCTGGGGTGTTTAACTTCGAAAAAGAATCAGGCGATAATTATGCAAATCCGTTATACGGTCTTTATAGCGGCGCAGTTTGCCGCAGCGTTTTAAAAGAGAAAAAAGTAAAATACGGAATACTTTTCTATGCACAAGAAGAATGTTCGTCCGGTGCGTATTTTGCAGGCGCAGTAGATATTTTTATTTTTGGCGTGGTTTTTCCAAACAATAAATATAACGATAGTAATCCACCCAAACAGAAAAGATTGCAGCCATGCGAGTTATATGAGGTTTTTAAAAAATACGGCACCGCAATGGTTGAATATATAAAAGGTAATTTTTCTATTGTTATATACGACAACAGCAAAAAAGAACTATTTCTTACAAGCAGCAGGCTGAACACTTTGCCTTTATTCTATTGCCTAAGAAATAATGATTTCATATTTTCTTCTTCAATCAAGTCTGTTATGCGCCTGTCTGGCATGTCTGTACAACTGGATGAGCGTGCAATGGTTGAGCAGGCGCTGTTTTATAACCCTTTGGGGAAAAGGACACATATAAATAATATTTTCCAGCTTAAGCCTGCGGAAATTTTGAAATTTGATGAGTTGGGGATTAAAACAGAAAAATATTGGGACATAAAAAACCTTTTTACCTGCGAAAGGCTACTTGCTGAAAGCCAAGCTATGGAAAAATGCATTTATTTAATGAAGAACAATATGAATTTATATACCTCAGACACGGATAAATTTTTGCTTTCTTTAACGGGGGGATTTGATTCCAGGACAAATTTGGCATTACTGGATAGAAACCAGGAAGATTTTTTGTGCTACTCTTATGGCATGCCGGGCAGCAGCCAAATAAAGATACCGCTTCTCATCTCAAAAATATTAAATCTAAATTACAAAACAATTTTTTTAGATAATGATTTCGAAGGTAAATATGAAGAATATGCCATAAAAGCATTGGAATACTCTGACGGTACCGCGCCCATTTCGCATGCCAATTTTCCATATGTGTATGAACAATTAAGCAGCTTTTCAAAAATTAACATAACCGGTTTATTTGGCAGCGAAATTATAAAACCATTATATAAAGCCAATACCAAGTTAAATCAGGAAACAATTAATTTATTTTTATGTAGCAATTTTGATAGAGAATTTAGTAAAATAATAATGAAACTAAAAGAAAAAAGTTTTCTGCAGCCAAAAATTATCGACAGGTATACTGGAGAACTTAGAGAAGACTTCCTCAATGAAAACATTAATAGTTTGAGAGGGTTTAATAAACAGGTTATGTTGCATATTTTCTTTATAGAAGAAGCAATAAGAAAATATTTTATGCGGGAAATAAGAATAGAAAGACGGTACGTTGAGTCAAGGGCCCCTTATTTTGATGATGATTTTTTGCAGCTTGTCTTTAGGACCCCCTTTGCAGGCTTGTATAAAGGCGCAGGCAAAAGAAATATTTTCTCAAGACGGAAAAGCCAGACGTTTTATGCCAAAGTTATTAATCTCACCAATCCCGCCCTGGGGGATATTATTATTGATAAAGGCTATTCGCCGAAAGACCTGCTCCAGCCAGCCGCCTTAAGGCTTGTTAAGGTTTTGCCTCTGTATTTGAAGCAAAGGGCAATCAATAAAATGAAAGGCAACGATACGTTTAAATCTCAAATATGGGCAAAAAATATTATTGAAAAATATATATATAAAATAGGTAATGCTGATGATATTTTTACAGACAAATTGATTAATGATTTTAAACAAGGATTGCATCTCAAAAATGATTTTAGATTTTTTTCCATGTTTTCTTTGAGGCTGTGGCTATATTCATTGGATAAAGGATTATTATGAAAATACTTAAGGTAATGAATTTACGTTCCAACAGAGGAGGGCTCACAGGAGCCGTTATGGAGCTTGCGACAAGCCTTAGAAAAGAAGGTTTCTCGTTGGATATTGTTTCTATCCACGGAAAAATCAGAGAACGCATCAAAAATATCGCAAAGATTATAAAAGGCGCAAAAAATTACGATTTGATTATGGCAACCGGATGCGCTGATTATGGTTTTTTACCAATTGCGATAGGGGTTGTTGCAGGAAGAATTCATAAAAAAAGAATTTTGGTGGACTTTCACTCGGGGTATCCCGAGCCTTTTATGCAACATTTCGGCAGGTTGGTAAAAATTTTTCTGGGGAATATTCCGGTTACGGTTGCCTCAGGGTACCTTTTTGATATTTTCAAGAAATATAAGCTGAATGTTTTCCTCATGCCTTATCATTTTCATTACGATGCATTTCCAGAAAGGTCCAATAAGTTTGAATGGAACAAAAAAATAATGTGGGCAGCTTCATTCCAATTTATGTATGACCCCGAAACCGCGCTTAAAGCATGCAGCCTTGTGCTTGGTAAAAGGCAGGATGTGGAATTTCATTTTTTTGGCGAAGGGAAACTTTTAAAAAACCTAAGCAAAAAATACAGCCATAAAAATATTTTCTTTAAAGGGTTTATCCCGAGAAGCGAACTATTACCGCAATACCAGCAATACTGCGCATTTTTAAATACTTCTTTCGGGGACAATTTTCCTTTAAGGCTGGTTGAGGCGTCGTTTTACGAATTGCTGGTCATTTCAGCGCGTTGCAGCGGAGTAGCCACCATATATAACGATAAAGAATGTTTATTTTTTGAAAAAGGAGATTATGTAAAGTTGAGCGAGCATATATTGGGCGTTTTAGAGGGGCAGCATTTTTATGACCCTTTCCGTAATAATATGCATAAAAAGATAATGAGTTTTACATGGGAAAAAGTGCGGGATAAATGGCTGTCTTTGTTAAACGAAAATAAAACAAAATGATGGATTTTACGATAAAAACTTTAACCGGGCTGTATAAAAATCTGGTAAAAAATAATTATGAAGTTACAACTTTATACAGCTTTTTAAAGCGGCCCGGCCCTGGTAAAATTTGCGTCTTGCGACACGATGTTGACAGGCAAATTAACACTGCTTTAAAGCTGGCTGAGCTGGAAAGTAAAATGAACATAAAAGCCTCGTATTACTTCCGTTATCCCGCAACCTTCAGGGAAGATGTTATCAGAAGAATACACAAGCTTGGCCATGAAACAGGTTACCATTACGAAGTGTTGGCAAAAACAAACGGTAACTATAAAAAAGCTTTTGAATTGTTCAAAAAAGAGCTTACTGAATTCAGAAAAATCGTATCAATATGCACTATTTCCGCGCATGGTTCGCCTTTTTCAAAATGGGACAATAAAAAAATATGGGAAACTTATAAATTTACAGACCTGGGAATAACAGGCGAAGCGTATTTATCCGTCAATTTTAACGAGGTCTTTTATTTAACTGATACAGGAAGGGCATGGAATAGGAGCGAAGCTAATATTAGGGATAAGGTTGACACTAAATTTAATCTTAAATTCCGTAATACTAAAGATGTTATCGCTGCCCTGGATGGGGGGGAAATGCCGGATAATATTATATTAAATGTTCATCCAAACAGGTGGAAGGATAATTTTTCCGGTTGGTGCGCGGAGCTGGCGATGCAGAACTTTAAAAATATCGGCAAAAGATTTTTGCACCCGGGTAAATAATAATGATTAAAACAGTAATTATTTTAGGAAATCACGTTCAAAGTTTGGGGGTTATGCAAAGTGCGGGCAAAATGGGCCTGGAAACAACCCTGTTTAATAAGAGCAAATTATGCATAGCGGCTTTTTCCAAATATTGCAGCAATTTTATACTATACAAAGACGCAAATGAATTAAAAGAAAAACTATTGAATTTATATAAAGGAACAAAAAACGCAGTTATCATACCAACTAATGACTACCTGGTTGAATTCGTGGCAGCTAATTACGATATTCTGCGCAAATATTATTATTTGGCCATACCGGAAAGCGGCGTTGCCGGTGTGTGCTTAAATAAAATTTTAACTTACCAAAAAGCTAGAGAATTCAATATACCTATTCTAAAATTTTCTATCCCAAATAATTTAACAGAAGCTTTAAATGCCGCCGAGCAAACAGGTTATCCGGTTATTTTGCGCCCGGCATTTATGCATAAATTTTTTCCAGGAACCGGTAAAAAAATATTATTATGCAGAGACAAAAACAGCCTGATTGAAAATTATAAATTTATGTCCGGAAAAATTCCGGCAGAAGAAGTAATCGTCCAGGAATATGTCCCGAAGAAACAAAGGCGGCTGTTTTCATTTTGTTCTTTTTCTGCCGGAGGCAATATCTACGGCGGTTTTACTTTGCACAGGACGCGCCAAAGGCCGGGAGAATTTGGAATTTCTACGTTCGCAAAGACGGTAAACATCGAAGAGATAGAAAAAATGTCCATGAGCTTTCTTAAAAAAATTAATTATTTTGGAATATCTGAAATAGAGTTTATATATGATGAGAAAAGCGGGCAATACAGTCTTATAGAAATAAACCCAAGGATGTGGAAGCAGAATTCCATAGCAGAAAAATTAGGTATAAACCTGGTAAAAATGCTGATAGACTGCCTTGGTGGAAAACAACTAAGCGTAAATATTAACCGTAAAAGCGATATAGCCTGGATAGAGCCAATTACTGATTTTTTTGCAGCGATAGATGGGCTGAGAAAGCGCGAGATTAATATCAAACAATATATAAACTCATTAAGGATGGAAAAAAAGATAGCAGTTTTCTCAATGTGCGATCCAATGCCCGGCATAATGTATATCTTACTTTTGCCGTATTTATTCAGAGAAAGGAGGTAGCCTTGGCTTATAAGTTAATTTTAGCAAATTTTTTATTGTCTTACTTTATTTTTCTTCTGACATATAAAAAATGTAAATTTCCAGAAACATGTTTTTGCCGGGAAGCCTTGATCATAGGCTGTATTAGTTCAGCTGCCGGGTTGTTTCTTAAAATTTATGATTATACCTTCTGGTTTTTGCTGCCCATTTTCTTAATCATTTTCTTTTTAAGCTTTGCGGCGGTTGTTTTATGGAGTTTTCTCAGAGACCCGAAAAGAGAATTTAACGGCGGTAAAGACCTGGTTATTTCTCCCGCTGACGGAAGGATTATTTATATAAGGAAAGTCAATAAAGGAAATATTCCCGTATCAATAAAAGGTAAAACCAGCATGTTGTTGGAAGAAATAGCAAAAACAGATTTGTTCAACAAGGACGCTGTTATCGTCGGTATAATAATGTCTTTGCTGGACGTGCACGTAAACAGGGCGCCTGTAAACGGGGAAGTTGTATTGCAAAAACATACGGAAGGAAAATTTCTGTCTTTAAAGTCAGCAGACTCCGATACGCAGAATGAAAGAAACACCATGGTGATAAAAAACAAAAATTACCTTATAGGTGTTGTGCAGATAGCTTCAAAGAGGGTGCGCAGGATATTAAGTTTTGTTAACGAAGGCCAAAGCATAAAAAGAGGCGCCAAAATAGGAAAAATAATGTTTGGTTCCCAGGTGGATGTTATTCTGCCTGCCGATTGCGAGTTGTTAATTAAAGAAGGCGCGCGTGTGTATGCCGGAAGCTCCCCAATTGCAAAAATAGCCGGCCTTGGCCAATAAGAAAAAGATGCGAATAATAATTGATATAAACCATCCCGCGCATGTAAATTTTTTCAAAAATGCCGTGTGCAGATTGTTTGAAGACGGGCACGAAATAACAATCACAGTATTAGAGAGAGGGGTCCTGCCGCAAATCGTATTTAAAGAATTTGGCTATGTCAAATGCGTGCCGATAGGCAGGCGTTCCGGAAATATTTTCTCTATAGTTTTCGAAGCAAACTTAATCAAATTTTTTAAGATGCTGGCTTTCGTTTTTAAAAACGACATAAATATAGGTTTAGGCGTTGGCACGTTCCTGTTGGGGGCCTGTTTGAAATTTAAAGGCGTTCCAAATATACAGTTTGATGACGACATAGAACGCAAAGAAGAAATATTTCTTGAAAAAGCAACCTGCACAAAACTTTACTTTCCGCCCATTTGTAAAGCAGGGAAAAAAATCAAAACTTATAACGCATCGAAAGAATGGGCATATCTATCTCCAAAGTATTTTAATGCCAACCAAGAGGCACTAAAAGAATATAATATTAATCCTAGAGAATATATTTTTATCCGCGAAGTAGATACAGCAACCTTTAATTACAGGCATCAAAGGCCAAACCTTATAGAAAGTTTAGCGAAACAACTGCCATCTTCTTTAAAGGTATTATTATCTCTTGAGAATAAAAGCAGAAAAAACTATTATCCGCAGGAATGGATTCTGCTTAAAGAGCCGGTAAAAGATATTCATTCCTTAATGTATTTCAGTAAACTAGTCATATCTTCTGGAGATAGCATCGCTCGTGAAGGGGCATTGCTGGGGGTGCCTAGTATTTATTGCGGATTTAGAAAAATGGCAATTAACAAATTTGTAGAAAAGAAAGGAATGTTTTATCAGATTGCGCCGAAAGAAGTTCCTGAATTTGTGAAAAAAGTTGTACAGGGGCATATTAATTTTGAAAATCAAGATATTTTGAGGCAAAAATTATTTCAAGAATGGGACGATGTAACAAAACTTATTGTCAAAGAAACCGAAGAGTACGTTAGAATAAAGGAGAAACAATGGATATAAGCATATTCGGCCTGGGATATGTCGGTTGTGTAAATTTAGCATGCCTCGCTAAAAGCGGGCATACGATTGTCGGCGTAGATATTAATAAAAACAAAGTAGCATCGATTAATCAAGGCAACTCTCCTGTTTCCGAGCCAATGTTGGCGGATATTATAAAAACACAGCACTCAAAAAACCGGGTTCGAGCAACTACCAATTTTCTAGAAGCAATTGAGAGTACTGATCTTTCGATAATCTGCGTAGGTACGCCATTGCTTTCTTCCAAAAAAACTCTCGACTTAAAAAACATATTCGCTATAACTGAACAGATAGGGAAAGGGTTAATAATAAAAAGAAAATTTCATACAATAATTATTCGTAGCACTGTAATGCCCGGGACAGTTGATAAAATAATCAGTTTGCTTGAGGTATCCACTGGTTTACGTAACAAAAAAGATTTTGCCGTGGTGCTTGTTCCGGAATTTATGCGGGAAGGAACATCAATATATGATTATTATAATCCACCGTATGTTATTCTGGGTTCTGACTCAGAAAAAGGGTTAAAAGCGGCCAAAAACATTTATAAAAATATAAATGCTCCTGTATTGGAAATAGGAATTAAAGAAACAGAGATATTAAAACTCGTAAATAACGCTTTCCATGCGCTTAAAATATGTTTTTCCAATGAAGTAGGGAATATATGTAAAAAATTTAACATAAATGCGTATAAAGTTATGGATATTTTTTGCAAAGATAATAAATTAAACATTTCTACCAAATATCTTAAACCAGGCTTTGCGTATGGCGGTTCCTGCCTGCCAAAAGATTTAAATGCGCTTGTTGCTGCTGCTAACAGGCAGGGTTTAAGGGTACCGCTGCTTAAGTCCGCTATTACCAGCAACAATTTTCACAAAGAAATAGCTTTCGAGTTGATACGGTCATTTAAGAAGAAAAACATCGGAATAGTTGGGCTGGCGTTTAAAAATAATACGGATGATTTAAGGGGGAGCCCTGCCATGTATGTTGCGAGAAAATTATTGGCAAATGGGTATAAACTGAAAATATACGATAAGAATTTGCATTTCGTAAAAATAATCGGCAAGAATAAAAAATTTATGAAAGAATCCCTGCCTCATATAAAAAACTTAAAAGTAGATACGCTTAAAGAGCTAGTTAGATTTTCAGAAGTTGTGGTCATTTTTCATAAATCCCCTGGAATTATTAAGTATATTTATAATTATCCCGAAAAAAAATTTATAGACTTAGTTGGCCACGACAATAATGGAGCTTTAAAAAATTATATTAATATATTTTAATGATCGATAGCTGTTCCAGGGGTAAATAACGAATTAGCCTAAAGATTCCTTAATAATATTTTGACAAGCATTCGATAAATGAGATAATTTTGTAACAAACATTAAAGAAATGATTAAAATTGCATTAGTTGGTATAGGATATTGGGGCCCTAACCTATTAAGAACGTTTATTTCTTTACCGGGAATAGACGTCCGGTTTATTTGTGATAAAAATAAACAATTAGCCGCAAAAATTGGATTTAGTTACCCTACAGTAGATTTTTCCACCGATTACAATCAAATTCTAGCTGATAAAGATATAGATGCGATAGTTATATCTACCCCAGGGGTTACTCATTATGCTATCGCCAAAGCTGCTTTGACGGCGGGTAAAGATGTATTTGTAGAAAAGCCTATAACCTTGAAGCTTAAAGAAGCAGAAAATCTCTTGAAGGCGGCGCAAAAAAACAAAAGAATTCTTATGGTTGGCCATCTTTTAGAATATCATCCTGTTACGGTAAAGCTAAAAGCATTAATCGAGAAAAAAACATTAGGAGATGTTTATTACATTGAATCGCGGCGGCTTAATCTTGGAAAAATCCGCAGAGAGGAGAATGTAATTTGGAGTTTAGCTACGCACGATATCGCAATGATGATGTTTCTGCTAGGCAAAACACCGATTTCTGTTGAGGCTAATGGTGGCAGTTATATTCAAAAGCGGGTCGAAGATCTGGCATTTATAACGTTACAGTTTCCCGGAAATATTTTAGGGCACATAAGTGTTAATTGGCTTAGCCCTAGAAAAATAAGAGAAATTACAGTGGTAGGTTCGAAAAAAATGGCTATTTTTGATGATATGGTGCACGATGAGAAATTAAAAATATGGAATCAATATCAAGAGAAAAAAAGGTTTGTAGACTACAGCCATTTACCGAAACTGAAGTTTGGCTCAATATCTATACCCAGGGTAAAGTTAGAGGAGCCGCTTAAATTGGAATGCGAACATTTTATCGAATGTGTGAAATCTAGAAAGCAACCGCGTAGCGACGGTAGTGACGGATTGCGGGTGTTAAAAATATTAATGGCCGCACAAGAATCTTTAGAGAAGAGGAGGGTGGTTAAAATTGTCTAAAATAAAATATTTTATCGACAAAAGCGCCATCGTTGAGAAAGGCGCAAAAATCGGCATGGGTTCTAAGGTTTGGCATTTTGCCCATATAATGAAAGGCGCAAAAATCGGCAGGAATTGTACGATGGGCCAAAACGTTTTTATCGCCGGCGGCGCAAAGATAGGGAATAATGTCAAAATTCAAAACAATGTATCAATATATTCCGGTGTCACGCTGGAAGATAATGTTTTCTGCGGCCCTTCTGTCGTTTTTACCAATGTAATAAGGCCAAGGTCTTCGTATCCGGTTAACAAAAAGTATATTAAAACTTTAGTCAAAACCGGCGCAACCATCGGAGCTAATGCAACGATTGTGTGCGGTGTTACCATAGGCCGGCATGCCTTTGTAGGCGCTGGAAGCGTTATTACAAAAGCTGTTTCTGACTACGCTTTGGTCTACGGAAATCCCGCAAAGTTACAAGGCTTGGTCTGTGAGTGCGGAGAAAAATTAGAAATGATCAAAAAAGAAAAATACTTTTGTAAGAAATGCCGCAAAGATTATTTTATAAAACAAACAAAAAGAGCCAACACTTGAATTACTTTGTAATTAAAAGATTTTTTGATTACGCGCTTGCATTGTTGGGTTTTTTTATATTTCTGCCTTTTATGGCTATCGTTATCTTCTTGATATTCATCGACGATGGCCTGCCGATATTTTATGTTAAAAGAACAGCAGGGATATACGGCAAGGTATTCAATATATTAAAATTCCGTTCAATGGAAAAAAACTCTTTGTGCATTACAAGAATAGGAAAGTTTTTGCGCAAGACAGCAATGGATGAGCTCCCGCAATTGGCAGCTATCGTTAAGGGCGAAATGTCGTTTGTCGGCCCCAGGCCTTATAGCATTGATAAATACGGCATTTCTAAAGACGTAAATATTGACAAAATTCCGTTAGATATGTTGAATTCTGATAAAATGGTTTTTGCCCAGCGTCTTAATACTATCCCCGGTTTAACCGGCCTAGCACAATTATATGCGCCCAAGCATGCTTCTGATAATGAAGTATTACAGTTTGACTTAAAATATATCAATATGCGAAATTTCTGGTTTGATTTATATCTTATTTTGCTTTCTGTCTGGGTAACTGTACAAAAAAAATGGGAGAGGAAAGATAAAAAATTATAACCCAAGGATCTCCTTGCATATTTTAGTATATACTAAACTTACTAACTGCAGTTTCGATATACAATAAAAAGAAGTCATCAGGAAAATAATAAATTATTTACAAGGTATTGCAAAAGATAAACTTTGGAAATTATTTTTACAAACAATAGTTTAGAAAACATTGTAGCTTATAATAAATCTTTCTCTGTGGCCCTTTATTAATTCGTCTAGGCGTTGTCTTGCAGGTAGGTTGCGAAAAACGAAGTTAGTAAAATTAGATTACGCGGTTTTAGAAACAGCATAAAGCTAATATGATCTTCGTTCGAAGCTGCAGGTAAACCGGTTTTGCTTAGTTGCAATACAATTGATCTAGTAACTTTAAAAGATGAATAGACGAGGAAAAATCATTCTTTCGCTTCTAATTTTCTTTTTTATACTTCATCTTGCCGGCGTCTGCTTTCTTGGAAAAAAGACGCTACCCCCGGGCGATTATTTCGGATATAACAATTATGCGCTTAATATTCTCAAGGATGCCGATTGGCTGCGTTCCGCAAACTTCACAGGGAGCGACCGAGAACCTATATATCCATTTTTTTTAGCAATAATTTATTTTCTATTTGGGAAAGAAAACTTTATGGCAGTTTATATTGTTCAGGCATTAATCAATATGTTCATCATATTTCTTATTTACCGCCTGGCTTTAAAAATTTTTGACAAAAAAGTGGCTTTAATAGCTCTTTGCTGGGCAGGATTATATATTTTTTATGTACGTTTTGCAGCCTGTATATTAAGAGAAACGATGATATATTTATTTTTTATCGGATTTTTTAATTTATTTTATTCATGGCTAACAAATAACCGTGACAACAAAAAAAATACTTTCTTCGCTTCCTTGGTTTTTTTTCTGTTGGTACATGCCGATATGCGTTATTTGTATCTTTTCCCCTGCATATTCGTATTGTTTGTTTTTTATCATCGTATCCGCCGCGGCCTGAAAAATTTCTTTATTTTTGTATTAATTGTAATAACCTTATCTATCCCGTGGGGCATAAGAAATTACAGAACATATGGCAGTTTTGTATTGATAAGCACATTTTATTTTCCTCCCGGGGCGACCCTCATGGAATCCAAATTCAGATATTTAATAAACCTGCATCCTTCAATAAAATCGCAGGATGCCAGTTATCCTACGGACGAAGAAAGGCAGATTATAAAACAGGGACTTAACCCCAAAAATCGTAGCCAAAGTGAAATAGATGCAATAAAAAAAGACGTATTTCCCGTTTCTACTTTTTGGGGAAGGCGATTATTTTGGTTAAAAGAGTTATGGCAGCCGATGAGGCTTGTTGGTACTTACCACCCTTTTCCTTCTTGCAAATTTTTTCCGTCTTATTCTTTCACGTATAATTTGACTTCTATGATTTGTTATGGCTTTATTCTGCCGTTTGCGTTTATTGGAACAATAATTTTATTAAGTAAACGAAAGAAATACGTATTATTTTTACTTTTGCCTATATTTTGCCATACCCTTGCCCATGTGGCTGTTGCCAGCGTCATCAGATATCGCATCCCCATAGATTCATTTTTAATCATTTTAGGGGCGTATGGCATAAGAGCTTCAAGCGAATTTTTAATAACTATAAAAAAACGGCGAGCATAGAGTATTGTCTATAGAGCTAAAGCAAAACTATAATGACGGTCGGCAAGGGTTAACGAAGTAGTTTTATAGTAGAACTATCGAAATACTAAAAAATGACATTCTACTTTTAGGTGGAAAATCCATGATAAATTTTATCTGTAAGGGTTGGCAGTAAAATAACAATTGGTGCCAGTATAGATTTTATTAACGACACACTTCGTTAGTTTCTATGGTCGAGTAAATGAAAACAAATAATCTTTTTATAAAACAACTCTTATTGAATTTAAGAGCATTGCGGGCTTCAAGAAAAAATATTAATAAGATAATTTCATTATTTCTGTATGCGGTGCGATTAATTGGCCGGAATTTCGGGTTTAGATTCTACGATACAGTTGCTATTGAAATAAGCAATATTTGTAATGCCCGCTGCGTGTGGTGCTGGATGTATTTTTCAGGGAAGAAAGACGCGGGCCTAATGAGCCTTGAAAATTTCAAGAAAATAATTGACTTGAATGCCGGCTATTTTAAAAGAAAAAACATCACGATTCTGCCTTACCATAGAGGCGAACCGCTCCTGCATCCATGTTTTTTTGAAATGATAGATTATTGTGTCAAAAAAGGAGTTGGGTTGAGAACCTTAAGTACTAATCTTAACGTTGAAATCGATATCGAGAGGGTTATGTTATATCCTTACTGGTCAATATGGATTACTCTCGGCGGAATTACTAAAGAGGTTCAGGAGAAGGTCATGCCGGGGACCGACTTTGAGCTGGTGAAAAATAATTTGCATAAGATGTTTTTGTATAATAAACTTAAGATACCTATTTATGTAAAAATGAATCCGACTAAAGATAATGCCCATCAAATACCGAAACTGGCAGCTTTCGTAAAAGAGCTGGGCGGCACAGAAGAAAATGCGATAGTAGGAACGACAGGTTTTTCTCTTCCGGCTGAAGCCTCAGAGGCAGAGAAGGAAATTTTTTTCAAAAATGTCGTCTCCCGGGACGTAGAGAAATACCTGAGATTTACTTACGACAACAGCAAAAAAATTACTGCTAAAAAGCAAAAATGTTTATTCTTGATGCCGACCATAAAATATAATGGGATGATCAGTATTTGCTGTCATGATCAATTAAGCAGAATTAATATAGGTAATGCTTTTCAGGTTCCGTTAGAAAAAATTTTAAACAGTAAAGAATATAAGATTATCGAAACAATGGGGCGCAAAATGGCTTTTCCTTTCTGTAAAAATTGCAATTAGGTTATAATTAACAAATAATCAGGTTTGTAAATTTTAACTGTCTGCCATAGGAGGAGATACATATTATTATGAAAAATAAATCTGAAGGAAAAATTATCATCCTAGGCGCCGGAATTACCGGGCTCACTATTGCCTGGGAGCTGTCAAGGTTTTATAAAGACAGGGTTTTATTGCTGGAGAAGCAGGATTACATAGGCGGGCTTTGCGCGACGCTTTCAAAAGACAATTTCCACTTTGATTTAGGTTCGCACCGTTTTCATGACATGTACCTGCCAAAGCCATGGAAGCTTATTAAAATTCTTTGTAAGAATAAAATTTTAAAGCGAAAACGCAAGGGGATGCTTTACATCAGGGAATACCGTATGCCATACCCTCCTTCCGCACTGCATGTGGTCAAAGCGCTTGGATACAGAAAGTCGGCACAGTTTATTTTAAGCTACCTGAAGGCGATTTTGTTCCGTTGTCCCAAGGGTTCCAAGGGGCAACAAACTTATGAGTCGCACACAATCAGGGAGGTGGGAAAGCTGGCTTACGAAAAGTTTTATAAGCCTTACGCATTAAAATTGTGGGGCATATCTCCGGATAGAATAGCAATGGAGTCGGCAATACGAAGAGTAAGCCGTTTTCAATTGTCGGTAATATGCAAAGATATTATTAAAATGCTGCAGGGAAAAGACCTTCGTTTCTTTTACTACCCTAAAGAAGGCATGGGTTATCTGCCGGAAGTTTTAAAACGCAGATTTTTGGAAAATAAAGGTACGCTCCTTACCTCTGTAGAAATCGAAAAATTACAGATGGAAAACAATAAGATAACCCAGGTTAATTTTAAGGCCGCAAACGGCACGCAAGAAGTGGCTAATGTCGATACAATTATTTCTACTATCGCCTTCGAGGATTTAACTAACCTGATAAATCCGCCGCTGGATGCAAAGTATATTTCAGGCGCGAATTTACGCCACCGGTCTTTAAGGATTTTTTATATGATAATCGAAGGTAAAAGCTTGCGGGATAATGATACTTATTATTTTCCAGACCCTTCTATGCTGGTAGGACGGGTTTCGGAACTGAATAAATTTACGCCTTTCTTAAATGAAGACAGCAAAAGAACCTTGCTTGCCCTTGAAATTCCTTGTACCTATAATGATGAAATATGGAATATGGATGACGATAAACTTGCCGAAAAATGCCTTCAGGAAATTGTTGCAGCAGGCATAGTTGCAAAGCCTGCTGTTGAGCCCGTATATTTTTCAAAGAAATTGAAAAATATCTACCCTCTTTACGAAGTAGGCTGGAAAGAGAATTTCAGAAAAATATATAATCAGCTAAAGGCAATAGATAACCTGTACATGATAGGTCGCCAGGCGCTTTTCCTTCATTGCAATATTGACCATTGTATGTTAATGGCTGATAAACTGGCTCATTTTTTATCTATGACTAAGCGCGACAGAAAAGAATGGGAAGATGCAGTCGCCAGCTTTTATTATTTCCAGGTAAGGGATTAAGTGCCTACGCATAAGTAGAATTATATGCCAATAGATTTTAAACTAACCGACTTCTGTTACCCGGTATCTATTTTAAAATTAAGAAATTTTCTGGAAAAAAGCCAATGGTTTAGCCTTCAAGAGCTTGAAGCGTATCAATTTAAGAAATTAAAAATTATGCTCAACCATGTTTATGAGAATGTCCCTTATTACCAAAAACTGTTTGCAGCAGGCGGTATAACTCCCAAAGATATAACAAGCCTGGGCGATTTAAAAAAAATACCTGTTTTAGATAAAAATATATTTAATGTATCCCGCGATTTATTCTTTGCCAAAAACGCCGGAAAATTTAAACCTATAGGATATAATACAACCGGAACTTCCAGCGCCCCGGTTATGTTCTATCGCGATAGATTTGCGAGGACTCTCGAAATAGCTTATTATCTCAGGCATTGGAGTTGGGGCGGATATAAGATAGGAAGCCCTATAGGGGAGATATCCTGCTGGTTTTTTTTAAAAAAGAAAAAAAATACCAATAAGCCTTTTTATTATGACCCTGTTGTCCGCAGGCTTATCATTAACGGCAACCTGTTGTCTGAGCAAAATTTAGATTTAATAATTAACGAAATCAAAAAGCGCCGCATTGTTTTCTTCAGGGGCCCCGCAACGGCGATATACGCATTCAGCCTTCTGTTAAGAAACAAACCGCATCACAGTATTTCCCTGAAGGCAGTTTTTCCCGTAGGAGAAATGCTTTTAGATTACCAGAGAAAACTTATTGAAAAAAGCTTTAGCTGTCAAGTGTTTGATTCGTATGGTAATATGGAAGGAACCGGAGCGATATCTCAATGTGAAAAAGGCGGATATCATATTAACTCGGACTATGGAATAATTGAAATTAAGGATTTACGGTTGCCCGGATTGGGGCCTTGTAGCAGCGGGTATACGGGGTTGGCCATAGGGACAAATTTATATAATTTTGCGATGCCGCTTTTAAGATATTCTCACGATGATATTATCTCGGCAAGCCCCAACGCGGGCACATGCCCCTGTAAAAGAGGTTTGCCATTAATAAAATCTGTTCAGGGCAGGTTAAGCGATGTTATAGTAACTCCGGATGGTAGATATATAAGTTCTTTGTCCGAAGTTTTCAACTTTGTTAATGGCATTACCTTGGGCCAAATTATCCAGGAAGAAGCCAGCAGGCTGGTTGTTAAAATATCTAAATCCGCCGATTTCGGTCAGGATAACGAAAAAAAACTTCTGGAAATGATATCTAATATTGTTGGGCGCAGCGTCAATGTGAGAGTGGAATATATTCCTTTTGCCGAATTGACGACCTATCCTCGCAGTAAATTCCGTCCCGTTATTTCATATGTGAAAAAAGAGTACGGAATGTCTATCAAAGATTAATACACTTTAATCAAAGGGGATGTAATTATGAAAAAGAGAGTTCTTGTCACCGGTGCAGGGGGATTTATCGGCAGCCATCTGGCAGAAGCCCTTGTTAAAAAAGGCTACGAAGTTAGGGCGTTTGTCCATTACAATTCTTTTAACTCTTGGGGCTGGATAGATCGCATAGATGAAGAAATAAAAAATTCACTTGAGATATTTAATGGAGACATCCAGGATCCTCACGGTGTTAGAAAGGCCATGGAAGGCTGCGAAATGGTATTCCATCTTGCCGCCCTGGTTGGCATCCCGTATTCTTACCGTTCCCCCGAGAGTTATGTTGATACCAATATAAAAGGGACTTTAAATATTTTACAGGCGGCTAAAGAGCTGGGCATCAAAAAAATTATACAAACTTCTACCAGCGAAGTATATGGCACAGCGTGTCGCCCCTCCATAAACGAGCAGCATCGTATAAACCCCCAATCGCCTTATGCTGCCACAAAAGCAGCTGCTGATTTTTTGACACTGGCATTTTACCGCTCATTTAATTTGCCAACGGTATTGATGAGGCCGTTTAATAATTACGGGCCGCGGCAATCAGCGAGAGCGATAATCCCTACAATTATTACCCAGATACTTGCCGGCAGTAAGATAATAAAGATAGGGTCTTTATATCCTGAAAGAGACCTGGTATATGTGGCAGATACGGTAAGGGGGTTTATCGGAGGAGCAGAGTCAAAAAGCGCCGTAGGCAATATTATCAATATCGGAACAAATTCTACAGTGACTATCAGGGCCCTTGCCGGTATTATTATGAAGCTTATGCGGGTTAATAAAAAGATAGAAATCCAGAAAGAGCGGGTCCGCCCCAAAGGCAGCGAAGTAGAAAGGCTTAAAGCCGATATAACAAAAGCCAAAAAAATAATCAACTGGTCGCCGCAATATAATTTGGAACAAGGCCTGGAAAAAACGATTGCCTGGCTCAGAAAAAACCACCATTTATATAAACCATTTATATATAATGTCTAAAATTTATCATCTTGACGCGCCGAACGCAGGACGGATTGAAAAAAAATATCTTACTAAAGCGATAGATAGCGGATACATATCGACATTTGGTCCGTTTGTCGGCCAATTTGAAAAAAAATTCGCAAAATTTTTAGGAGCAAAAAAAGCAGTTGCTCTGCAAAGTGGCACAGCGGCCCTTCATATGTCTTTGCTTGAGGCAGGAATTGGCGACGGCGATGAAGTAATTGTCCCCTGTTTGACTTTCGTTGCCACCGTTAATCCAGTTTTATATGTTGGCGCAAAGCCGGTTCTTGCGGACGTAAGCCCGGATACCTGGAATATCCAGCCCGAAGAAATAGAAAGCCATATTACCACAAAAACAAAAGCTATAATTCCTGTCCATTTATTCGGCACTTGCTGCGATATGGGCAGGATAATGGAAATTGCGCAAAAATATAATTTAGTTGTCATTGAGGACAGTACGGAAAGTTTAGGCGTAAGTTTTAAGGGCAAACAAACAGGCATGTTTGGTAATTTCGGATGTTTTAGTTTTAACGGCAATAAATTAATAACGACCGGGGGCGGCGGAATGATTGTTTCCGAAGATGAGAAAAAAATAGAACATATAAGGTTTCTTATCAACCAGGCCGCCGATAAAAATAGAAGTTATTATCATCCCGAAATAGGGTTCAACTACAGAATGACCAATATTGAGGCAGCCCTGGGCCTGGCGCAGCTTGAAAGAATTAATAGTTTTCTTGATAAAAAGAGGAAATTCACAAAAATATATCAGCAAATATTAGGCGTTTTGCCTTATGTGGAATTTCAGAAGCAATACACCCAGGCACAAGGCGCCAGATGGCTTAACTGCATGGTTATCAAGAAAAAAATAGACATAGATAGTTTTATCAGGCAACTTAAGAAAAAGAATATTCAAACGAGAAGAATATTTTTGCCTGTCAGCGAAATGCCTTACTTAAGGGGGCCTGCGCGCAAATATCCTAATTCGTACGGCATTTATAAAAACGGCATATGCCTGCCAAGTTCAACCATAAACTCCAGCGATGAAATAAAAGAAGCGGCATTGCAGGTAAGGGAAACGCTGGAGCATTTCAGGCAATAAAGCGTATCGCGCTATGTCGAAAGTTTTTAATATTTTATGAAGGAAATTAATTTAAGAGAGGATATTTATTATACCAGGGAATATGCTGCCGCCTATCTTGGCGCAAACGATGAAGTTTTTGAATTCGAATATAACGAGAAAGACAAATATTTCAAAAACATTGCCATAAAAAGCAGCATTACAAAAATCGCAGGCCTGGAAATAAAAGGGGGCTATTTCGATTTACAAACCCCTTATGGTTACGGAGGCTATCTAACAAATAGCGATGATACTGTTTTTGTTAAGACGGCGCTCGGCAGATATAAAGAGTTTTGCATAAAAAATAAAATTATTGCAGAATTCCTGAGGTTCCATCCCTTTAATGCATTTGCGGAAAAACACGACAGTTTCCTGGATTTTTGCGCTCAAGACAGAAAGACAGTTTATGTAGACTTAGAAAAAGAATATTCCGAGATTTGGAATTCTTACAGCCAGTCCCTAAGAACCAATATAAAAAAAGCCAATAGTTTTGGTCTAAAATATGAACTCCTGCCCTCAATTTGCAGGAGCAATTTTATAGAACAATACTATAAAACCATGCAGAATAAAAATGCCAGGCAATTCTATTTTTTTGACAAAATTTATTTTGAAAAGCTGGGAAAGATAAAAAAAGTAAAATTATATTGTGCTACCCATAAAGACAAACCGCTTAATTATATTGTAATTTTGGAATCACGCCCCTTTGTTTATTACCATTTGGGCGCGACTAATCCCGATTATAACTGTTTTAATCCTAACACATTCATCATGAATGAGTTGATAAAGCTATATAAGGAAAAAAATTTTAAGATTTTTTTTATGGGCGGCGGCACGAGCGGTGATGAAAGTGATACATTATATAAATTCAAAAAGAAATTTTCTACCCTGAGAAAGCAGTATTACATTGCAGGCAAGATCTTTATGCCCGATGTATACCAGCAATACTTAACTTTGTGGGAAAAACAAACAAAAGGGCATGAGGGCGCCCCATATTTTCTGCGCTACAGGCTTGGAGATCAAAATTAAATAAAGTTTAAGGAAATTAAACTTAACGGCAAAATGAATAAAGTTTTTATAGTTGCTGAAGCAGGAGTAAACCACAACGGAAAGCTAAAAACTGCAAAAAAAATGGTAGACGCGGCAGTTTTAGCAGGCGTAGATGCAATAAAATTTCAGACCTTCAAGGCAGAGAAGGAGATAAGTATCTTTGTCCCAAAAGCTCCATACCAGAAGGCGGATAAAAATGATAATGAGTCGCAGCTTGAGATGGTAAAGAAGCTCGAGTTAAGTTTTAACGATCATAAAAAAATTATAGCCTATTGCAAACATAAAAAAATCATATTTTTTTCATCCGCCTTTGACCTGGATAGCATAGATATGCTTGACAGGCTGGGCGTAGGGTTATTCAAAATTCCTTCCAGTGAAATGACAAACCTGCCTTATTTAAGGAAAATAGGCAACCTAAGGAAAAAACTTATTTTATCATCCGGCATGGCAACCTTAAAGGAGGTAGGCAAAGCCATAGGTATTTTAGCCGCTAATGGAACGCCCAAAAGAAACATAACTGTTTTGCATTGTAGCAGCGAATATCCCGTGCCGGCTAAACACGTAAATTTACGGGCCATGGTAACTATAAAAAATGCGTTTAATGTCAGGGTAGGATATTCTGATCACACCTTAGGCATTGAAGTCGCTATTGCAGCGGCAGCATTAGGTGCGGTTATTATAGAAAAACATTTTACACTTGATAGAAATATGCCCGGTCCGGATCATAAGATATCGCTTGAACCGGAGGAGTTAAAGATGCTGGTTAAATCAATAAGAAACGTAGAAGCTGCATTAGGAGACGGCATAAAAAGGCCGACTCTTTTGGAAAAGAGAAATTCTCTGATGATACGAAAAAGCATAGTTGCATCGCTGAATATAGAAAAAGGCGAGGCCTTTTCAGGCAAAAATATTACGGCTAAAAGGGCAGGCAGAGGAATAAGCCCGATGTATTGGGATAAAATAATCGGGAAAAAAGCCAAAAGGAATTTTACAAAAGACGAGACGATAAAACTATGAAAAGAAAAATATGTATAGTTACTGGTTCCAGGGCAGAGTATGGCTTATTAAAGCCATTGCTTGAAGAAATCAGGCGCGACAGGCAGCTTGTCGCACAATTGGTTGTAACCGGTATGCATTTATCTTCCGAATTTGGTTTAACTTACAGAGAGATAGAAAAGGACGGATTTTTTATAGATGCAAAAGTCAAAATGCCGCTTGCCTCGGATAGCGCTGTTGGAATTTCAAAATCTATAGGAATAGGATTGATGTGTTTTGCGAGGGTTTATGAACGGTTAAGGCCGGATATCGTAGTTCTGTTAGGCGACAGATTTGAGCTTCTTGGCCCATCCATAGCAGCTATGGTTGGCAAAATACCGCTCGCACATATTAATGGAGGGGAAGTTACCGAGGGCGCATTTGATGACGCTATCCGGCATAGTATAACAAAAATGAGCCATTTGCATTTTACCTCTGCAAATATATATTCAAAAAGAGTTATTCAGCTTGGAGAAAACCCTAAAAGTGTTTTTACTGTAGGCCAGCTAAGTTTAGACAGCATCAAAAGAACCAGGCTTCTTCCAAAAAAGGCCCTGGAAAAAGAATTAAAATTTAAGTTTAATACCCGTAATTTACTGGTAACTTTTCACCCGGTTACGCTGGAGCGCGATAACGGGCAAAATCAATTACGGCATTTGCTCAAGGTGTTAGATCGATTGAAGGATACAAATATTATTTTTACAAAATCAAACGCTGATACCGGAGGGCGCCTCATTAATAGAATTATTACTGAATATGTGTCAAAACGGAAAAATAAAGCCGTAGCATTTACTTCCATGGGCCAGCTTAAATATTTTTCAACAATGCAATTCGTTGATGCGCTTGTAGGAAATTCTTCAAGCGGCATTGTTGAAGCGCCGTTTTTTAAGATTGCTACAATCAATATAGGCGACAGGCAAAAAGGCCGGATAAGGGTTAAAAGCATTATAGATTGTTGGCCCACGAAAAAAAGTATTAAAGAAGCTTTAAGCAGATTGTATTCCATAGAGTTTCAAAAAAACTTGAAAAATATTGCATATCCTTATGGCGACGGCACCGCAGCAAAAAAAATTAAAGATATACTAAAATCTTATAATATAAAAAACATTTTGAAAAAATCATTTTATAACGTATCATTTAATAATAGGTATTAAAATACAGATTTTTTAAAATAGGGGTAGCATGGGAAAAAACAAATCAAAGAAAACGGATATTACGCTGGTTATCATGGCAGGGGGCAAAGGCAACAGAATGGGGCCTATTATTAAGGATTGTCCTAAGCCTTTAATTCCGTTGGGCGGTAAATCTGCCGTAGAAAAGATTATCCACAGGTTTAAAACAAATGGAATTAAAAAATTTTATCTTATTTTGAAATATAAAAGCAGGCTTATTGAGTCCTATTTCAACAATTTGGAAAAGGATTATGACATTGAATTTATAAAAGAAAAGCGCTACTTAGGCACCGCAGGCGGCTTGAAACTTCTGGAGAAAAAAGTCAATGATGTCTTTGCCGTGTCTAATTGCGATACTATCATTAAAATAAACCTGGCAAATGCCATCAGCGCTCATAAAAAATTAAATGCCTGGCTGACAATTATATCAACAAATCAAAACATTGAAATGCAATATGGGATTATAAAACTCAACAAGGAAAGAGTCTTGAATATTTTAGAAAAGCCGTTATACACATTTGTAATTAACACAGGGGTGTATATTTTGAACAAGAAATGTTTGCAGTTTATTCCCCGTGATTCAAAATTCAGCATGACAGACTTAATAGCAAGTTTAATCAAGAATAACAGGAAAGTCATTGCTTATCCTGTTAGCGCCAAGGATTATATAGATATTGGCACATGGGAAAAATATAAACTCGCAATGAATAAGTTAGGCTGCGTGGGAAAAAATAAAAAATAAAATATGTATAAAGGAAAAAAAATTTTAGCTTTGATAACTGCCCGAAAAGAAAGCAAAGGGCTTATCCGTAAAAATATAAAACCTTTCCTCGGTAAACCGTTAATTGCCTGGTCTATAGAAGAAGCAACGGCCAGCAAATATGTTGACAGGATTATAGTCACTACAGAAGATGAGGGCATCGCTAAAATTGCCAAAAGATACAAAGCTGATGTCCCTTTTCTAAGGCCAAGCCGCCTTGCTCTTGATAATACCAAACATATCGACGTTATTATGCACTCAATGTTGTGGCTTGAGAAAAATGAAGAGCCTTACGACCTACTTGTTTTGTTGCAACCCACCTGTCCGCTCAGGACATCCGAAGATATAGATAATTCTATAATTGAGATATTTCAAAAGAAGGCAAAAGCGGTAGTTTCCGTAAGTGAAGCTGAACACCCTCCTTATTGGGACAATATTTTGCCCAAAAGCAGATGTATGAAAAATTTTTTAAGGCCTGATGTAATAGGGAAAAACAGGCAGGAATTACCGACTTTTTACCGTATTAACGGCGTTATCTATGTTGCTTATTGGGATTTCCTTAAACAGGCAAAAACTTTCTTTGGCGACCGCACCTACGCCTACATTATACCTAAAAACAAGGCAGTAGATATTGATGATGAAACAGATTTTAGATTTGCAGAATCATTAATGAAATATAGGCAGGGTATAAAATAAGCATTGGTTTAAAGGCATGCCAGACTTTTATTGTTGCAGCAGTATAAAGCTATAGCCCTCGCCGGCGTGGCAAATTTAAAAACTTATAATAAAGGTTTACGCCTAGCGTTTTGCGCTAAATACATGTTTCTTTGCAAATGAGGCAATAGTGCTAAAAAATTTTGTACGTGTTATATTCGGCTGTGTCAGCGCAATAGTAATATACAAAATATTAAAAACATATAACTTTGGCGTTTTGAAGTCCGTTACCTTGGAGAAGATTGCTATACTCTCCTTGGCTACCTTTCTAATGCTTATTGCCTCCCTTTTTTACGTAAAATATATCTTTAAGGCATTCAGGATAGAGTTGTCTTTAAAAAACACGATTTTAATGTTTGCTGTTACGCAAATTGTAAGCAATCTTCGCGGCGCATTTACCGGTCCGCTCGCCATAGTCTATTTACGTAAAAACATACTGGGCATTACCTATAAAGTTTCTCTTTTTATATCATCGATAGAAGCTTTTATCCGGTTTGTTATTTTGGCTTTTCTTTCGATTGTTGGTGCATTGGTAATTTTTGGATGGAAACAAATGAGCGCATTTGTAATTGATTTGGCGGTTGCCGCTCTGGTTTTTTTAATATTTATGAAACTATTCCACCTCACGCCATTATTTTCCGGTAAACTAAAAAAGTTCAAAATAGTATCTGATATTCTAGGATTTATCAAGGAAAAATCGGTATCTATAGATGTAGAAAAACTCATATCTGCCATTGTGTTATCGGTGTTAGTATCGCTGCTAAACGCCGCAATATTTTCTATATTGCTGAATTCCTTTCATTATTCGCTTAACATTTTCTTAATATGGTGCATAAGCGCCATAAGCTTACTGGCCGGCATATTTTCTATGATACCATTTGGGCTGGGAACACAAGATTTAGCGGGTTTATTGCTGTTTATGATGGTGGGAATTGATAAGAATAGTGCATTGAGTTGCATCCTGATTAGCAGATTTTTTACAACTATAATACCTTCCGCAATATCAATCATAGTAGGAAATTTTTTTAGCTGGAATACCACTTTGTTACATAATAACAACGGCACCGTTTAACGCAATAGATACGTTATAAAAAGCATGAAACAAAAAAAACAAATAGTCATTGTTGGCGCAGGGCCCGTTGGCTGTTATCTTGCGCAGCTTTTAAAAAAAGAAGGTGCAAATCCATTGCTTGTTGAAGAGCATAAAGAAATTGGCAGGCCCTTACACTGCGCAGGGCTGGTTGGAAAAAAAGTCTTTGAAGAAACTAAAATTCCCTTGTCCGACAGATGCATATTAAATACCATCAACGGTGCAGTTTTCCATATGAACAATGAAAAGATTTCTATCCGCCGAAAAGAAGTAGCTTATGTTATAGACAGGGAAACGTTTGATAAGCATTTAGGCCGCGATTTAAATATTAATTTTGAAACGCGTTTCTTAGGATTGGAAAAACAAAATGGCAGTTATTTGATTGAAACTGACAGGGGCCATCTGGAAGCTGATATTGTTGTCGGCGCCGAAGGCGCCAAGTCCGTATTAAGGGAGTTTATCGCAGGAAATCATACGCAGTATCTTAAGGGCGTGCAGTTTCGCATGCAGGTTAAACTCGAGCATGTTGATATGGTAGAAGTTTACATCAAAAAACCATATTTTTACTGGATTATTCCGGAGTCAAATGAGATCGTCCGGGTAGGGGTTCTTTCCAAAAATCCTTACCAGGATTTAATAAATTTTATAGAAGAGATTAATCTAAAGGGGAAAACTTTGGAAAAATTCGCAGGCATTGTTCCTCTCACTCATTTTTCTTCTTTGTCCAGAGAAAGGATTTTTTTGGTCGGCGACAGCGCTTCCCAGATAAAACCTTTAAGCTATGGCGGTATTTATATGGGCATGCGTGCTGCCGAAATACTTTGCGACTGCATAATCAATGAAAAATTTGATGATTATAGTATGTTATGGAGCAATAAATTCGGAAAAGAAATCGATTTTTCCTTACAGCTCCGCCATGTCTTTTCCAAGTTAACAGACCCTGATATCGAAAAAATATTTGCGTTTCTTAAAAAAAGAACCGATATAATTGAAAAAAAAGGAGATTTTGAAAATCATTCCCTGCTTTTATGGGAGTTTCTTAAACAGCCGGACATAACCGGAGATATTCTGAATATCCTGTTTAGGATAATCAAAAACAGCCTTGGTTATTCCCGGAAAGAGAGGGTATAATATATATATGTTTACTTTAAAAAACAGAATAATTTTAATTCTTGCTACTTTTACCATAATTACTATTGCATTGTTTGTTTTCATCCAACTTTCCCACGAAATACATACTATTAATAAAATTAAAGAAACGAATGCCACGGTAATTTCGCTTATTTTGCAAAATACCTGGGACAAAATTTCTATTTTAAATGTCCCTCCCGCAGAGAGGATAAAATTTTTTAGCAGGAAAATTAATTCGTTAAAAGAAGCTAATGAAATAGTGGAAGCTTATGTGTTGGACAAAGAAGGCAATGTCGTTTTTTCAACGAAAAAAGAGTTAGAAGGTGCAAAAGGAGACTTCAACGATACCCATGCAATTAAAGAAGCAAACGAAGGAAAAGCCCTGGACGATGAAATATTTATAGACGAAACCACCAAAACTCTTTCGCAATATGTTGTATTGCAGGAACAGGATGGCACTAAATTTTTTGTGCGGATATTTTTTTCTTTAGGAGATATTTGGCAGGCATATGCGCGCGTATATCAGCCAGCTTTTATTATCGGTGCCCTGCTCATTTTGCTGAACGTAATTCTTGCTATGTCTTTATCGCGGCTGGTAATAGGGCCGATAAAAGTTTTTAGCAACGCTGCAAAGATTATTGCATCAGGCCGGCTGGATTTGCGTGTAAACGTTGCAACCAGTGATGAATTGGAGGCCCTTGCGAAAACATTTAATTTTATGACCGACGAATTAATAAAGATGAAAGAACGGGCAGAGAATGCAAATCCATTGACCAAATTGCCGGGCAACATTGTAATAAGAGAAGAGATAGAAAAAAGAATAAGCCAAGAAAAAAAATTTACTGTTATTTATTGCGACCTAGATAATTTTAAAGCTTATAACGATAAATATGGAATTGCAAAAGGAGACGAAGCAATAACTTTGACCGGAGAAATTTTTAAAGAAGCAATAAAAGTCAAAGGAAATAGCGAAGATTTCATCGGGCACGAAGGAGGAGATGATTTTCTTCTTATTACAACGCCCCAGCAAGCCAAAAGTATCACCGATTATATAATCTCAGAGTTCGACAAGCGTATCCGGAGTTTGTTTGATAACGAGGACCTTGAGCGGGGCTTTATAGTCGCCCATGCGCGCGACGGTTCAGTAAAACAATTCCCTATAATGACTATTTCCTTGGCGGGGATTAGCAACGAATTTCGCCGCATAACAAGCTATGCAGAGGTCACAAATATTGCCGCAGAAATTAAGAAAAAAGCCAAAAAACTTGAAAAGAGTTGTTTTGTTTTAGACCAGCGGAAAGAGGAATAAATCAAAAAAGAGAAGTTATTTTTTTTGTTCGTTTTCTTCTGCGGTCAAGACTTTCTCTTTTTCTTCCGTAGTTGTAATGCTCGGGAATTGGGGTTCAGTGACAACCATGTCTTTTAATGATTTTTTCCCATCTTCCGATGTTTTCTGTTCTTCAATTGAAACCTTCGGAGAAGCAGTATTCTCGTCGGGATTCGCTGTAACAGGCTGGCTGAATACATAGAACGGCATAATTACCATAAATATTGAAAATATTGCTTTTGTAAACATTTTGCCCCCTTTGTTTTAAAGATACCACAAAAATCTGTTATTGTCAATGAAGCATAACATATTGTCGTCAAAAGAGTTAGGTATAATTATTCTTTCCAGATTCTATCTTTTTTTGGTCATTTTGCACATACTGTCTTTATGCGCTTTTTCTACTACTGCTTACCTATTCGGGCAAAAAATAACCTGCTTTTCAGCATGTATTGCAACAATGCTGTTTATTGTGTTTTTGTATTTTCTCTATGACGCGATAAAGCACATGAAGCTTGCAGGGTTTATTCTGGCGCTTATTTTTCAGCTGTTTTTCGTTATAAACAATAGCCGGATATTTTTTGGCAAAACTCCGTTCCTGGACATAAAAGGAGAAAAAGCAGCTTTTCCCACAGCGGAAAAACCTATAATTATCGTAAGCATTATAGTAAATATTTTAGTTTCGAGCCTCCTTATATATTATTTATATATGTTCTCCAAAAAATTGCTTAAGTATGGAGGCCGAAAGTTTAAAAAAAGCAAGTCAAGTAACTCAAAATAACCATATTGCCATTACATTTTACCCCTTGGGTTCTGCTTTGTGTTGACAGTGCATAAAACAATGGTATAGTAAAAGTAATGAAAAAAATATTACGGCATTTTATACCTACAATTATTGCTTTTTTCTGCGCTTTTATTTTTTTTCTCGGCTACAATCATTACCTTCTGGATTCTTCATTAGCGAACCTTAAGATTTCACTCCGTGATTTAGAAACAGCCAGGAGTTTAACCGACGTTAAAAGGATAACGGGCATATTGGATGATTCTTTTTTAGATGAGTTGGCCAAGGGAGATTTTGATCTTGCTTTTGCGGTAAAATTAGAGCTCTCCCAGCAAATTGTCGAACAGGAATTAAAAGCGCAAAAGCAGACAAAAGAATATGCAGTAAAATTATCCTCTGCGGCTGATATAGATTTTTCAGCAGTAATTACAGAAAAAATATCAAAGAGCTCACAAATTAACGACATAAAGCATTTCATAACCCAGGCAATCAACAAAAAAATAGCCAGCAGGCCCGCACTTGTTAATCTATTGGATAATATATCGATAAAGCTGTTTCCCGGTAAAAGAGAGGTAAACGAAGCATCGTTGAAATCGCAAATCGTCAAAATAGAAAAAGGCATATCAAAATATAAAGGAGAAGAATTACAGGATAGATACGTGGAAATAGGAAAATTATATTTGTTATTAAAGGATTGGGTGTCGGCAGAAAAATATTTCAATAGGTCGATAGAAGTCAATTCTAAAAACATAAAAGCTGTAAAAACGGAATTTTTCCTGGGTGTCCTTTACAAATGCAAAAAAGATTTTGTGAAAGCCGCGCAAACTTTCGGCAAGATAAAAGAACAATTGCCAAAAGAGTGGAAATTGTTTGCTTATTACCAGGAAGCAGATTGTTTATACAAAAGCGGAGAAACAAATAAAGCAATAGCTTTATTTGAAGATCTTTTTAGGCTCGACCCGTCCCTGGAAATACCGCAACTTTCTCAATTTCGTGCGGGTTACGCTTATCTGTATGATTTACAAAATCCGCAAAAAGCAAATGAAACCTTTAACGTATTAAAAAAAGATGTGCCGAAAATAGAATTAACTTCCTTTATTGAGAATAAAATAGACCCAGATATGGCATGGCAATATTGTAAAGTGGGCTTTGGATTGCTTGAGATAGGATACAAACAATCTTTGGATGACAAATACAAGGAAGCATTGGACAAATTCGACGAAGCCCTTGCGCTATATCCCAAACACAGCACTTCTTACGTAGGCAAGGCTTTGGCGTTTTGCTTTTTAAAAAATCCTGAAGAGGCAATAACGGAAGGGGCAAAAGCAATTGCGCTTAACCCTGACGATTATGAGGCAATTGCTAATTTGGGTTTTATATATTTTAACCTGGGAATGAAAGACGAAGCCATAGAACAATATAAGAAAGCAGTTGATGCGTACCATTTTTCTTATATCTACAATTATAATTTGGCTACGCTTTATTTGCTGGGAAAAAAATATAAACTTGCGGAAGAATATTTTGTAAAAACTATAAGAATTAAGCCCGATTACGCCTATGCCTACAATAATTTAGGTTATGTATTGTGGGCACAGGGCAGGTATAATGAAGCCAAGAGTAATTTCATAAAAGCAATTGCCCTTAAGAACGACTACAGGGATGCTCATTACAACTTAGCGGTTGCGTATTTTAGTTTAGGCGATTATGAATACGCCAGAAAAGAATTTATGAACGTAGAATTATTACAGCCAAAATTTAGACAGTCAAACTGGTATCTTAGGCAGATAGAATTAAAATTAGGATATAAAGCACAATAATACAAATGTTTAAAAAAGACAAAAGACAGTTTTTAAGGTTGAGCGCGCATCACCTTCTAAAATATAAATTGCTTGATGAGGGAGGTAAAGAAGGGACACTTTCTTTTGTGAGAAACATAAGCGCAGGCGGTGTCCTTTTTCACTCAAATGAATATATAAAACCAGGAAGTAATTTAGGGCTGGATATAAGTTTTCCGCCATCATCGGATTCCGTAAAAATAAAGGCTAAAGTTTTAAGGACGGGCAAGCTAAAAACAGTTGGCGGGTTTGATGTGGCTGTTCAGTTCCTGAATTTGAATGGCGACATTAAAAAAATTATAGACAGGAAGATAGAAAATACAGCGTATAAAACAAAGGAGGACGATATGAAAACGTTAGCGGCAATTTTTATTATTTTTGCAGCAATTGCCGGCATTATTGCTTTGTCTACAAGATTTAATTTGATTCCGGTTATTTTTTTCAAAGCGGCAACCTGGTTAAATATCGTTAACACTTCCTTGTTATTTTCAATAGCTATAAGCCTGGTTAAGAGCAAGACAAATAGCTAATAGCATAATACAAAAGTGAAAATACTTTTAGCCTTTTGTATTAATTTGTTCATATTTAATACAGTCTATGCGGAACTATCGCGGAAAGAGCTTGTTTCGTATACTCTTGATTTCTTTGTAGACGAGAAAAAACAACCAGAAAAAAAAGCGGTATCGCAAGAAGAAAAAAAATTTCCCCAGGAAGATTTTCCTAAATCAAAATCCCAGAAACTAATACAGATGAAAAGCAATCAAAAAAAAGCAGATAAGGCAGCTTTGGTTAGAAAACAAACAATAAAAAAAGCTTTAAAGGAAAATAGCGGAAAAATAAATAAGGTAACATTGTCATCAAAACAAAAGGAGAAACTTTACGGAACTAAGCTGTCTTTTGTTAAGGCTACCGATAAATCAAAAGAAAAAGAAGCTTTAGCCAAGAAAGAGGAGTTAAAAAAAGAAATTAAAGAAAAACAGGAAGCAACAGTAGTAGAAAAACCCAATTACCTAAAAGGTGTATTAAAAAACACACATCCTTATATAATTGGAATTGGAGAATTCAATGATAATATTTACCACGTCAAAGGCAAAGAAACATATGATTATATAACAAAATTATATCCTGGCTTTGAAATTAAAAGTAAAACCAGCCCAAAAAAATTTGACGCATATTTAAATACCGGATTTGAAGTCTTAAGGTATACAAAAAATCGTAAACATGACCATGAAAGCCCTTTTGTGTCAGGTTTTGCCAAATATGGCTTTGGGAAGGTAAGTTTTATTACTTCAGCGGCCAGCAAGCGCCTGAGAGGCACCCCTAGCGATCTTGACGACGAGGAGATAAGCGAATTTGTCGATTATTGGCGGCATCAAATGAGCCAGGATGTCCGAGTTACTTTTAATAGGCTTGATATTGATTTGCAGTATAATAAAAGTTTGTATGGATACGAAGATGAGGAATTTAAATCGTCAAACCGCGCCAAGGATGTAATCGCCTTGAGAAGTTCGATGAAAATTTTCCCGAAAACAAAACTTTTTGCCGAATATGCGCATGGCTGGCTCAATTATAATAAAGACCCAAGCAAAAATTTTGACTATGACAGGCCCGGAGTGGGATTGAAAGGGAAAATTCTTAGAAAACTTGATGGTACGATTAAAGTAGGTTATAATTTTGGTAAAAGGAAGGATTTAAAGGATCCGAGCGGAGCTTTGTATAACGCTGTAGTGACATATAAGGCTTCGCCTCGTTTACATTATAGTTTGAATGCGGTAAAAGGATTGGGCAATATTAACTTAATTAGCGCAGGCATGACTAAATATCAAGGAGTTTCCATGGGTCTTAGTTATTTACCTCCTTTTTTGAAGAAATTAATGCTAAAAAGCAGTGTCGGTTTTTGGCAGAGAGGTTCTGATTTGCAGACTAAAGATAATTATTGGCAAGTGTCGTTTAGGCCGGAATATAAATTCAAAGAATGGCTTATGTTTGGCTTAGGTTATGTTTTTGAAAACAGGAGCTCTAAGGAACAAGAAAAAGATTATAGAAATAATAGGATTGAAATGAGCGTAATTTCTGAATTCTAATGTTAAGATTATTTTTGCTAATAATTTTTTCTGCCGGCATTTTTATTCCCGGGCCCTTCTTCGGGGGCAGAGAGGTTTTTGGGCAAGCTATAGCTTTGGACGAGGCTGATTCCTCCTACCGTATAAAAGCCGGGGACACATTGGAAGTTGCGGTATATGGCGAGTCAGACTTAACAAAAACAGTTAAAGTGTCCGAAGAGGGAAAGATAATTTATCCTTTTGTGGGCGAGATTGAAATTGTAAACATGACAATAAGAGAGGCAATCAACAAAATCGAGGCCATTCTTAAAAAAGATTATTTCGTAAACCCGCAGGTGAGCATTTTTGTAAAAGAGTATTCAAAGTTTTTTATTGTCGGTGCCGTTAAAGGAGAAGGAAGATATGAATTGAAAGGGACTGTGACTTTGCTTGATGCCGTCGCTCTGGCCGGCGGAGCAGAACCCGATGCAAATTTATCGAACATCAAAGTGATAAGAAAAATAGGCAAAGAAGAAAAGCAATACACTATAGATTTTTATACCCAGGGCAAAGATTTTATACTTGAATCTTTAGACAGGATTATCGTTGCGAAATACGGTGCAATCTCTGTTTTGGGCCAGGTGAGAAAACCTGGAAATTATACTTTTACAAAAAACCTTAGTGTCGTAGATGCGATAGCTTTGGCCGGAGGCTTTACCGATATCGCCAGCCAAAATGCTGTTAAAGTAATACGCGAGACAAAAGAAGGAAAGAAAGAAATTTTTAATGTGCCGGTAGCGAACATATTACAGACTGGAGACAAGCGAAGAGATATAATCTTAAAAGAAGGAGATATAATTTCCGTCCCCGAATCGTTTTTTTAATAATAATTTCTAAAAATATCGAGAGTTATTAACTTTTATTAAATATGATACCACCACCCGAGGTAAAAGAATTAACGGCAAAAGATTATTTTGATTTGCTGCGCAAGCATTTTATGCTTATATTCGCGGTTACGTTAGTTATCGCAGGAACCGTTATATTTTATGATTTTTCTTCGCCTAAAGTATATAGGGTGCAATCCACAATTGTTGTGGAAATGGAGAAGCCAAGGATTGCAGGTAAAATCGAAGAAGTTTACGAAGAAAGAAGTACCGGCAAAGATTATTACCAGACCCAGCTTAATATTGCACTGTCGCATTCTTTGGCAGGCCGCGTTATTAAAGTCTTGGGGCTAGACCGCGATCCGGAGTTCATGAATTCAAAAGATCCCGCGGCTAAGCTACTTTCTATGGTAAAAATTGAACCTGCCCGTCAGGGATCCACTGCAGTGCTTTATGTAGAAGGCAAAAATCCCATACAAATTACGGCGATTGCAAATGTGTGGATAAGAGAATTTATTCATCAGGACATTGAAAGAAAGGTTGGAACTGCCAAATATGGCATAACTTTTTTAGAGAGCCAGTTAACTGATACACTTGAAAAATTAAATGATTCGGAAAAGCAACTGAATAATTTTATAAGAGATAATCGGATAGTTACTATCCCTGATATCGAAACAAAAACCGATTCTCTAATAGAAAATTTGAAAGCGCAAAAAGCGCAACTAGAAAAAGAAATAGCAGATGCCTCGCAAAGATATAAAGAAAAACATCCCAAGATGATTTCCATCGCGACACAATTAGCGTCCGTAGAGAGTAGAATGGGTGAAGAGACCAACAAGAAACTGGCCTTGCAAGAAAAGATGTCAGAATATAGTCTTCTTAAAAGAAAAGTAGATACGTATCAATCCTTGTATGAAGATTTTTTAAAGCGCGCGAAGGAATTAGATGTTTCCAAGGAATTGACGCTTTCAAATATAAGAGTGCTTGACCCAGCGCAAGAACCAAAAAATCCCGTGAAGCCCCAGCCAAACAGAGACATACCATTGAGCGTTATTTTCGGCTTAGTCTTAGGGTCATTCTTGGCCTTCTTTTTAGAAAAAATAGATTCTACCCTAAAAACTTCTGACGAAGTAGAATTTTTTATAAAGCTTCCGTTTCTGGGCTATATCCCGTCAGCAAAAGGCAGCGGGGCAAAAAACAAAAATATCAATTTAATTTCTTTCTCAGAACCCCGCTCAAGAATCGCGGAATCATTCAGGAATCTTAAAGTTTCTCTCCTTTTTTCTTTTCCCCAGGATAAGCCTTTACGGACAGTTGTAATTACCAGTTCTGTTCCGGTAGAAGGTAAAAGTTTTGTTGCTTCAAACCTTGCCATAATATTCGCTCAGGCAAAAGAGCCGACTTTGCTGATAGACGCTGATATGCGTAAGGGTAATTTGCATCAAATTTTTGGACTAAAGCCAAAAAACGGTCTAAGCACTTTATTGACCGGTATGTGTTCAATGGAAGAAGCGATAAATGTTACACCGGTTCCTAATTTAGCGATGCTTTCAGCAGGCCCTTATACCCCAAATCCTACAGAATTACTTAGCTCTGAAAGGTTATCTTTAATCCTGCGCGAACTAGAGAAAAAATATAAAAGAATAATAATCGATTCAACGCCGATATTAAATGTATCCGAGGCTTTGATTTTGGGCGATAAATGCGACGGTGTGGTTTTTGTCATAAAAGCAGGGCACACTCAAATAAGATATATATTAGAAGCCAGGAAGGTTATGGATACGCGAGTAAAATTAATAGGAGCGCTTTTAAATAATACGAACATGGATAAAGACCGCTATTATTATTACCATTATTCCTATCCAACAGCAACAAAATAGTGTGAAGATTGCAGAATGTCTTCTAATTTTCCTCATAATTTTCAGCCCGCTTTTTTACGGTTCAGTCGGGCAAATTCCGCTTTCCGTTGCCGAGTTAATTTCTCTATGCAGTTTTTTATTGCTGGTATTTAACGCAAAAGTTTCTAATTACAAACTTATTTATCCTGAAAAAATAAGCCTTGTGACGGTTTTCTTATTGCTTATTCTGTTTCAGATAATATACATGCCAAATTTTCTTTTAAGAATAATTTCCCCTCATACCTACGCGCTAAAACACCAATATAGTCTTTTTTTTAGTGCTTTTGGTTTTTCTCAATTATCTTTTTCTCCCATTGCAACCATAGAAGGATTGATAAGATTTATTTCTTTCTTTTTAATTTTCTTGTGTGTTTTAAATGTTTTTGAAAAAAAAGGACAGTTTGAAAGGGTAATACTAATTCTTATTTTTCTGGGGCTTTTATTGTCTTTCTATGGAGTTATCACAAAATACTTTATTTTACAGAAGCAAATCTCGCGCGCCTTCAGCACATTCGGAAACAGGAATCATTTCGCCGCATATATGATAATGATTGCCCCTCTTTCAATAGCGTATGCGTTATACTGCAAGAACAAAAACAAAAAAATAATATTTACCTTTATTGCTGCAATAATTTGTTCTGCGGTTTTTCTTTCCCTATCGCGTGGCGGATCGTTAAGTTTATTGATATCTTTATTTTTTATGTCCTTTCTTCTAATGAAAGAAAAATTACACGGCAATCAATGCTGGATAATTGCCGCAGTAATTATCTTTGGTTTCGTATTGGTGTCTATGGCGGGCTTTGGCCCGATACAGCACAGGATGAGTATTCTAAGGCAGGGTTTAGCGAGTAGATGGTCTGTAGTGTCTGATTCCCTTAATATGGTAAAAGATTTTCCTCTTTTTGGAATTGGCTTGGGCAATTTTAAATATGCTTTTAGCCTGTATCAAAAAGCCAGGCAAATTGCTATTTATTATGATTACTTACATAACGATTATCTGCAGTTTATAGTTGAGGCCGGCCTAATTTGTGCAGCGTTATTATCGGTTTTTTTCTTAAACCTTTTCAGGGGGATTCTGACGAAACTAAATAAGAGGCACGATTCTTTTGCGAAAAGTATAGTTATAGGGGGATTTTGCGGAATACTTGCAGTTTCTATGCATAGTTTTGTTGACTTTAATTTTCATATTCCTGCAGTTTCGCTTTTATTTTGGTTTCTTTTGGGGTTAACCTATAAATGTGCATCGACACATTTTTATCCCCCCGGGTCACCGGAAGATGAATAAATCACTATTAGCATGAAAGAAAAAAATATCAATAGTTTGTTCTTGATTTTTGTTTCAGTGATTGTAGCCGCGTTAGCCGGAATTATCATTTTTAATTTAAAAGCATATATTATTTATGAAAAAATATCGAACATGAAACTGCCGGCAGTAAAAACAGAAAGGATAAATTATTACAACGTTGCCAATGCCTTGGTATCGCAGGCCATAAAGCTGGATAAACTTAATGCCGAATTCCTGGCCTTAAAGGCAGATTTGCTTTTCGGTTTACTCAATGAAGATTTAAGTGGCGCCAGCGACATTAAGAAAAAAGAAATCGAAAATTTATACATAAAAGCCATAAACCTTAATCCCATTAATTTTGAATATCATTTAAAATTGGGATGGTTCTATGCGCAAATAAATAAAACAGGCGCTAAAGAGGAAATTCAAAAAGCAATTGAGCTTTACCCCTCATATTACCGTAATTATTTGTACCTTTCAAAATACTATCTAAAGAAGCAAAAAGACAAGGAAGCTTTTAACCATCTGCTCTTAACTTTTTATCACAGCAAGAATATCCGGATGCGCAAAATTATGGATGAAATTAAGGAAGATTTGAAAGATTCAATGGCTTTTTCTTTTGATGAGAAAAAAAAGCAATTAAGTTTCTCTGTTTTTATGCCCGGCCCGGAGCTCAATTTTAAAAAATACGGCTTTCCACATATTAATATTCCTCTAGGCGTGAGAGTTTATATAAAAAATTCAGTGAAACCCGAAGTTTTGATGTATAAAGACAACATACTTTCTGGTAATTTTAAGAAGATAGCATCTCCCGATGACACAGATAGCTATGAATTTAATATTGAGCCAAGTATGGCCGATATTTATCTGGATGACCTGGCAATTAAAACCGCGCCGCCGCAGGCTATCGAAAAAATAGAATTCATAAAAAAATTCAAATAGAGAAATAAACGTCAAAATAATCTATTTACTTTAGCGCCTCTCATTGTTAGAATATCCCCTATTCAATCGGCATATATTGTAGATAAAGTTTTGTTTCTTAACAAGCTGAAAGGCCGTTAGCGGCTTGAAGAAATGAGTGTTCTATAGAAATTTGGTATTCTATACTGTATTTACTGTATCTACCCCTCGCGCCTGTTTATCGTTTAAATTTCCTGGCTGTAGGCACGGCTTCCAGCCAGTAAATTTAACCGAAGCGCTTCGGGGTTAATTCGCCCAGACGTTACGTCAGGGCTCATTAAGGAGGAGAGCATGGCAACGTTCGAGGATTTCTCAAAGTTGGAATTGAAAGTCGGTAAAATTTTGGAAGTAACAGTTCATCCAAATGCGGACAAGCTTTATGTGATAAAAGTAGATTTGGGAGAAAAAACTACCCAAATAGTAGCCGGGATAAGAAACTTCTATACGCCAGAGGAATTAATCGGAAAATCTGCAATTATAGTAGTAAACCTCGAACCTAAAATGCTACGCGGAGTTGAATCGAACGGAATGCTTCTTGCCGCGCATTCAGAGGATAAAATAGTAATACTTACAACAGACAGGGAGTGCTTACCGGGCAGTTTCATAAAGTAGCGCCTATGGTTACTAAATATATAAAGGTAAGCACCAAGGGAAGCGCTGATATAATTGATATCACACCGCAGCTTGCGAAAATTCTGGAGGAAGAAAACCTAAAAGATGCCGTAATGTTTGTTTCGGTCATTGGTTCAACCGCTGCGATAACAACTATGGAATATGAGCCTGGATTGGCCAAAGATTTAAAAGAAATTTTTGAAAAAATTATACCCTTTAGCAGCAATTATGCTCACAATCTTACCTGGGGCGATTGTAATGGCCATTCGCATCTGCGCAGTTCATTTATAAAAACTAATTTTTTTGTCTCCGTAACTGATGGGAAACTTGATTTGGGCACCTGGCAGCAGGTTGTTTTAATTGACTTTGATACGCGTAATCGCGAAAGAGAGATAGTAGTAAAAATTGTAAATTAACCACAAAAGAATATGGATCTAAAAAAAAACATAGAAGATTTTAATCTTGTATTTTTCGATTTAGAAACAACCGGCCTTGATGTTTTGGCGGGGGATTCTATCTGCGAGATAGGCGCGCTTAAGATAAAAGCGCGTGAGACTATAGATAAATTTCATACTTTGGTAAATCCCAAAAAAGCTATGCCCGTTGAAGCTTTTAAAATACATAAAATTTGTGATGAGGATTTACGCGGTGCACCTTATTTCGAAGACGTGATAGATAAATTTACCAACTTTTTAAAAGATTCCGTGATTTTTGCATATAATATTGATTTTGATTTGGGTTTTATAAATCACGGGTTAAAACAAATGAATAGGCAACCCATGGAAATCCCCGCTATAGATATACTGGGTATGGCGAGAAAAACTTTACGGCTGCCGCGATATAACCTTGGTGGAATCGTTTCGTTTTTTAACATAGAACATTCAGGTAAGTTGCACCGCGCTATGGATGACGCTTATGTCGCCTCGGAAGTATTTTTCAGATTAAGGGACATATTGCGGGAGAGCAGTTTGGATAATCTGGAAGACTTCATATCGCTCTATGGTTTAAACAATGAAATTTTTAAGGCCAGGACAGAGTCGAAAATTTATCTGGTTAGAAAAGCAATTGAAGATAAAGTAACGCTTAAAGCAAGATATCTTTCCTATCAAAATATAATGGAAAGCGATACGATAAAACCGCTTAATCTTTCCCAGGAAAACAGATTCTTTTTTTTATGGTATGAAAGCAAGCAAGGCAAAAATATCCGCATTAGTTTAGACCGCATTCTTGATGTGGAAATCGTGTAAGCGCAGGCCCGTCTAAATAAAAATATCAAAGTGGCGGGGAAGCGGATAATTTCAGGTAAAATCATCTGCGGCCATCTGTGCAAAAAATAAATAAAATGAGGCAACGAATAAAACTTCATATAAGAGGAATTGTCCAGGGGGTGGGTTTCCGTCCTCATGTATTTAGGCTTTCTAAGAAATTTAATTTAGGCGGATGCGTGTTTAATGATTCAAGCGGCGTAACTGTCGAGCTGGAAGGCGATAGCGGCAGAATAAAAGATTTCATGAATGAACTTAAGGTGACAGCTCCCAAAATCAGCAGCATAAATAAGATAAGAAAGGAAAATATTCCTTTAACCGGAGAGAAAAAATTCAGCATAATAGAAAGCCATCGCAAAGAAAATAAAATTGCTTCTTTTCCCGCAGATATTGCGATATGCAAAGATTGTCTTAATGAACTCTTTGACAAATCAAACCCGCGCTATTTGTACCCTTTTATAAACTGTACTAATTGCGGGCCGCGTTTTAGCATAATTGAAGATATTCCGTATGACAGGAAGGGAACAACGATGAGGCATTTTAAAATGTGCCCGTCTTGCTTAAGAGAATATGCAAATCCCTTAGACCGCAGGTTTCACGCTGAGCCAAATGCATGTTTTTACTGCGGCCCACAAATAAAACTTTTTAAAAACATAAAACAAACAAAAGAAGAGAATAAAATTTCCTTTCCCGCTCAGGAAATATTAAAAAGGGCAGCAAGGCTTATTGCCAACGGGAAAATAATTGCCATAAAAGGAATTGGCGGCTACCATTTAGCATGCAACGCAAAGAATACCAGCGCTGTAAGGCGCCTGAGGCGGCTTAAAAACCGGCCCACAAAGCCTTTCGCAATAATGCTTGAAGATTTTAAGGCAGTATCGGAAATTTGCAAGGTAAGCGGCAGCGAGAGAAGGCTTATTGAGAGCCCGGCCAGGCCGATAACTCTTTTAGAGATAAAGAAAAAAAATTCCTGGACTGCTGAAGCCGCACCTTCGCAAAATTTTCTTGGAGCAATGCTTTGTTACGCACCGTTGCACTTTCTGCTTTTTAGTTATCTTAAGCAATTTGAAAAATTTCCTGTATTAATTATGACATCGGCCAACAAAGAGGATTTTCCTTTAGTTGCTTCTGAAGATGAACTTTTCCAGATTGAAAACTACGCCGATTATTTTCTTGTGCATAACCGGCAGATACATGTAAAATGCGACGATTCAATTGCAAGAGTGTTTAACGGTAAAGAAATTATAATAAGAAAAGCCAGGGGCCATACGCCGGATTTTATAGATTTTGCGCATAAAAGAAAAATCCTTGCCTGCGGTGCGGAATTAAAAAATACATTTTCCCTCGCGGCAGGCGGATATCTTGTGAGCTCGCCGTACCTTGGCAATCTAAAAAACTATGCAAACTACGAATTGTATCTTAAAACACTCTCTCATTTCCGGAACATACTGGATTTTGACCCTGAAGTTGTAGCGCATGATTTACATCCGTCTTATATGTCTAGTCAATACGCGCTTTCTCTGGAAAAAGTGCAGAAAATCTCCGTGCAACATCATCATGCGCATTTAGCTGCCTGTCTTTTTGAAAATAACATAGACAAGCGTGTAATCGGGGTTTGCTTTGACGGGGCGGGCTTAGGCGCAGATGGTGCAGTCTGGGGAGGAGAATTTTTTATAACGGACAAAAAGGATTACGTGCGGGCCGGGCATTTTAAGTATTTCGGCTTGCTTGGCGCGGATAAAGCAGTACAAGAGCCGGCAAGAGTCGCATTTTATATGCTTTATAATATATACGGCAACAACCTATTTAAGTTAGATCTTGGCTGCCTCGATTATTTTAAAAAATTAGAGAAAAATATTTTTTGCAAACTTATAGAAAATAAAGAACCCATTATGACTTCTTCGGCAGGCAGGCTGTTCGATGCCGCGGCAAGCATTTTAAACATAAAGCACAAAGTAAGTTATGAAGCAGAAGCGGCTGTTTCTTTGGAAATGCTGGCTGGAGGCGCAAAACCTGCAGCGAGCTCATTTGAATTTTCGATAAATAAGGAAAATAACATTTATGTAATAAACTGGCAGGATATTTTTTCCGGAATCGTCAATGATTTAAAAGTAAAAAAAGATAAAGGATATATCGCGTATAAATTCCACTTTACCTGCGCAAAGATTATAAAAGAAATTTCGGTTCTTCTAAGAAAAGATTCCGGCCTAAATGACGTAGCGCTATCGGGAGGGGTTTTTCAGAATTTTTTGCTTTTGAGCCTTACGCTTAAGCTTCTTAAGAAGGAAGGCTTCAGTGTCTATTATCATAAAAGGATTCCCACGAACGATTCCGGCGTATCAGCCGGCCAGGCAGTTGTGGCGAATGAAAATATCTAAGGAGTAAATATGTGCCTAGCGTATCCAATGAAGATAATCGAGATAAACGGAAATCACGCATCGGTTGAGGCTGATGGTATCAAGAGGGATGTTAACATCGAATTTCTTAAAAATGCCAGGATAGGTGATTTTGTAATGGTCCACGCAGGGTTTGCTATTGAGAAGTTTAACCCGGATAAAGTCAAAGACATACTGGAAGGCTTTAAGGAGTATAAAAGTGCTTACCGAAAATCTTCTAAGAAATAAAAAACTCATAGAGCTTGTTGTCCGCAAAATCCGCAGTTTGGAACTAAAAAAGAATATAAACGTAATGGAGGTTTGCGGAACGCATACCTATACTTTTTTTAGGTTTGGCTTAAAGAAACTGCTTCCCGGTAATATAAACTTAATTTCAGGGCCGGGATGCCCGGTTTGCATAACTGAAGATACTTTTATAGATAAGGCTCTTTTTTTATGCAAAGACAGCCGAAACGTTTTAGCGACTTTCGGCGACCTTATAAAGGTAAAGGGAACTTCGCAAAGCCTGGAGGATGCCCGTGCGTATGGCGCAAACATTTCAGTTGTATATTCTCCAAGCGATGCCCTGGGTCTGGCGCAAGAAAATCCGCAGAAAAGGATAATCTTTTTAGCGGTAGGTTTTGAAACAACAGCCCCGCTTACAGCTTCCATATTAAAGGAAGCGAAAAAGGCCAGGCTTAATAATTTTTTTGTTCTTTCTGCGCATAGAATTATACCTCCTGCGATGAATGTCCTTTGTAATGACGCAGAACTAAACATAGATGGTTTTCTCTGCCCCGGCCATGTTTCTGTAATTATAGGAGAAAGGCCATATAAAGAAATCGTAAAAAAATACCATAAGCCCTGCGTGATTTGCGGTTTTGAACCTCTGGATATGGTTTTATCCATATATAAAATATGCCTTCAGATAAAGGAGGGAAGCTGTAAATTAGAAAATGAATACAACAGAGTGGTTAAACCAAGCGGCAATGTTTCTGCCATGAAATTAATAGGCGAGGTATTTGACGTAAGAGACGCTCGCTGGCGCGGTTTTGGGGTAATAGCTAAAAGCGGGCTGTTTATAAAAGAAAAATATAAGAATTTTGATGCGGAAAAACTGATAGATAAACCATTGGCACTTAGAAAAACAAAAAATATCAATTGCCGCTGCATAGATGTAGTAAAAGGAAAAATCCGCCCGCCTGAATGCCCGCAATTTAAAAAAATCTGCACCGTGGATAATCCTCTTGGGCCCTGCATGGTGTCTTTCGAGGGGAGCTGCAGAATTTACTATGAATATTCAGCGTAATTTGGTAAAATATAAAAACGGATTAGTATTTGACCCGTTTTTATATGAGCCCCTTGTGTCTACCCAGCAGGCTGAAGCACTTCGGGTTAAATCGTCCAACCAAAGGTTGGACAATTTAAGGAGGTTAATATGGATGAAATATTAGAAATTTTGGAAACCAATGCGCGGGTTTCTTTGGAGGATTTGGAGAAACTCACCGGTAAAAGCAAAAAGGAAATCGAAAAGGCAATTAAGGATTATGAAAAAAAAGGGATAATCGTAAAATATAAAGCTGTCATCAATAAGGAAAAAATTAAAAACGGTAACGGCGTTATTGCTTTGATTGAGGTAAGGATAACTCCGCAGAAAGACGTAGGTTTTGATGCAGTAGCGGAAAGGATATACAAATTTCCGGAAGTAAAAAGCTGCTATCTTCTTTCGGGAACTTATGATTTGCTCCTAACCGTAGAGGGTAAAGATATACATACCGTTGCAAGTTTTGTTTCAGAAAAACTGGCGCCATTAAGTTCAATAAAAGGCGCAGTTACCCATTTTATGCTTAAGAAATACAAAGAAGACGGAGTTATTTTAAGTAAAAGAGAGAAGAATGAGAGATTAGCGATAACATATTAAAAAAATAAAAAACTATGATTTCAAAACATATAAAAGACTTAGCGCCTTCCGGTATAAGGCAATTCTTCGATTTAGTGCTTGGAATGCCGGACGTTATTTCTCTTGGCGTTGGCGAACCTGATTTTGTTACACCCTGGCGCATCAGAGAAAGAGCAATCACTGCGCTTGAAGAGGGAATGACTTCTTATACCTCCAACAAAGGCCTTTTTGTTTTAAGGGAAGCGGTTTCTAATTTTATGGAAAAACGGCACTCTTTAAAATATAACCCGGAGGAAGAAATTTTAATTACCGTAGGGGTTAGCGAAGGCCTTGATTTAGCTATTCGTTCCATTATTTCTAAAGGCGATAAAGTTATTGTTATCAGCCCGCATTTTGTCGCTTATCCGGCGCTGGTAGAAATCGCCGGCGGAGGCGTGATTTATGTCCCAACCACGCAGAAAAATAATTTTAAAGTAGACATTAAGAAATTGAAAGAAGCGCTTAAAACAAATCCCAAAGCGATTATTCTGAATAATCCCTCTAATCCGACAGGCACTTTTTATGACGCGAAAGAACTTTATAGAATTTGGGAACAAATTAAAAACAAGGACACAATCGTTATCAGCGATGAAGTTTATGATGAGCTTACTTATGAAGGAAAAACAAAATCTTTCCCGGCGCTTGATGAAAAAGCCAGGGAGAGGACAATTCTTTTAAACGGCTTTTCAAAAGCTTATGCGATGACCGGATTTAGGTTGGGTTATGCCTGCGCGAATAAACAAATCATTGAGGCGATGACAAAGATTCATTCTTTTGCGATGATGTGTGCGCCGATTATTTCGCAAGTCGCTGCAGTAGAGGCTTTAAAAGCGCAGAAAGACGTTTTAGAGATGCGCAATGAATATAAGAGGCGCAGAAACTTTATCGTTAAGGAATTAAACAGGTTAGGGATGAATATGCCTATGCCTGCAGGGGCGTTTTATTGCTTTCCTTCAATAAAAAATTTTAAAATAAGTTCCCTTGATTTTGCAAAGCGTTTGCTGTTTGAAGAAAAAGTCGCTTTGGTGCCGGGCACAGCTTTTGGCAAAGAATACGATTCATATGTCAGAATCTCTTACGCAAATACGCTGGATAATCTTAGGGAAGCAATAATAAGAATAGAACGGTTTCTGAATAAATTATAAATCATGCGCGCTACTCTTAAAAAGATTAAAGCGGGGAAAAAATATATTACAGCATTACTTGTGCCGCTTCAGAAAAAAAAACTGATTGTCCTGCGCGGTAAACATGGTTATGTGATGTGCGGATATCTTAATTTGAAGGTTGCTGAAAAATTCGATGACGTTGCCGTAAAAATCGTAGGGGTTAGTTCCCTAAACGATGCTTTTCGCGCAAGTGTCCATTCGTGTACTTCTGCCGCAGCGAGGTTAGGTATTAAAAAAGGCCAGCCAGTCAAAGATATTCTTGCAAAAATCGCGTAGTTTATAATTTGCAGGCTCTTCCAGATACAAGTTCCAAGTAAAAAGAATATGAAAATAACAAAAAAAATTCTTATGCAAAATTACCGTACTTTATTTTTGCTGTTTTTGTTTATCCTTGCCTGCGGCTGCAAATATGAGCCGGATAAATTATATGAAATTTATCAAAAAGAAACTAAACACTACGAAAGCCTTATAAGCAGCAATCCAAAAGATACTGAGCTACGCATGAAATTAGCACAAATCTATTATGATTTTAAAGATTTTAACAAAGCAACAACTCTGCTTAAAAATGAAACCGGTGCAAAAGCAAAAATATTACTTGCTAAAGCATATGCAAACCTTAAAGAATATTCGCCTGCTCTTACGGTTTTTGATCAGGTTGGGGAGACGGATGATAACGAATACATGTATCTTTATGCAGTAACGCTTGAGGCAAAAAATCTTTATCCAAAGGCAGTTACGATATATAGAAAGGTTAAAGGGCAATTTGAGGTGCAGGCTAAGCAGCGTATTTCGAAGATAGGAATTAATGTGGAAGAAGGCATACCGCAATTTCTAACTACGCTTCTTAATGAGGAAGAAAAATTCCTTTCAACTATAGACAAAGAAGAGGCTGTGGCCCTTCTTGTAGATGAAGAAAATGAGATAAGCGAGGATAATACTTCTGTATCCAGCGTTCATGTCGTTGAAAAAGTTCTTAAAGAAAAAGGCAAAGACCTTGCGGAAGTAGAAGTTGGTTATGATTCAACTTATGAAAGAGTTGAGCTCGAATATGCAAGAACAATCACGCCTTCTGGAAAAGTCGTTTACGCCGGAGCCGAAAACATAAGAGATGTTACCAAATATCTTAATTTTCCTCTTTACAGCAACGCAAAGGCTCTTATAATTTCCATGCCATCAGTTGATATCGGTTCAATCATAGAATATAAATTAAAAATTTATTCTTCGAAATTAATCACAAACAATAAGTTCAGTTTTATATACCGCCTGCGGGAAGCTTTCCCGCTGGCAAGGGCTAATTTTAAGCTTACCGTGCCCAAGAAGGATAAGGTAAATTTGAAATTTTTCAATGAAGCATACAGCAAAGGAATAAATTTAAACCCAACCAAAGAAGAAACAGAAAAATCGGTTATCTATTCATGGAAGTTTAAGGATATAAGCCCGATTATCCCGGAAGAGCCTATGCCTTCAATTTCTATCATAAATCCGGCAATCAGCATTTCTAATTTTTCAAGTTGGGAAGAAATTTATAAATGGTGGTATGGCCTTTATAAAGACAAAATAGTTTTGAATAAAGAAGTAAAGGACTTTACGGCGCTGCTCATAAAAGGCGCAAAGGATGACTACGAAAAGGCAAAAAGAATATATGATTTCTGCTCTCGTAATGTGCGATATGTAGCTGTTGAATACGGCGAGAGCGGTTACGAGCCGCATTATGCAAACGATATTTTCGTAAATCGCTACGGCGATTGCAAGGATAAAGCCATACTTTTAGTTGCAATGATGAAAGAAGCTGGGCTTAAGGCGTATCCTGTACTTATCCCAACAAGAGGAATTTATCAGATACAAAAAGATTTTCCCAGTGTTAATTTTGACCACGCAATAGCTGTTCTTTCGTATGAAGGAAAATTGATTTTTATGGATGCGACAGCTTCCACCGTAAGTTTCGCCGATATTCCGCTTGGCGACCAGGAGAGAAACGTTCTTGTGGTTTTGGATGATAAATATGAAATTGTTACAACGCCCATTCTTGACGCAAATAGCGTGACTTATGAACTGCAAATAGATATAGACAAAAACGAAGACGCTATAATTAACAGAAAAGTTACAGCTAGCGGGTTTCTTGCTGCTTTTCAGCGGTACTATTTAAAATATACCCATCCCGATGTCATAAAAGCTGATATCCAAAAAAGGATGGTTCAAATAAGCCCGTTTTCCAAACTCATAGACTATAGCGCCGGAAATGTTGATAATTTCGACAAAGATTCATCTTTGCAGTACTCATTTAGCGCCAAAAAAGTTTTAAACCCGGCTGATGGTTTAAGGATACTTCCTTTTTTTGATGATATAGACTTGGATACTTCTTATGCCGGCAAGGAACAGAGAAATTTTCCTATAGAGTTTGAAGGCATCTTTAAAAAAATATCAAAAATAAAAATAAACCTTCCGGAGAATCTGCAGGTAAAGTTTCTTCCGAAAACCAAAGAGTTAAATACCCCATGGTTTAATTTTAAATCAGTCTGCGCCCAGGGCAAGAATTCAATAGACATATACAGAGAGTTCAGCGTAATCAAAAGATTTGTTGAGCCCGATGAATATATGGAATTTAAGAAAAATATGGAAGAAGTATTTTATCTTTTGAAAGAAGAAGCAATTTTAGAGAAGTACACAGATAATCACAGATAACAAATCACAGGCTGCCGCAGATAAAACTATCTGTGCTAATCTGTGTAATGGAGCGAAACGGCATGACGAAACGAAAAAAGAAAGATTTCGAAATAAAATTTTACGAAGGATTACTTTCTAAAAATCCTAATTTTTTCCACGCACTCGTAACGCTCGGCGATGCTTATACGAGGAAGGGTTTTTACGAGGAAGGCCTTGAGGTTGATAGAAAACTTGTGAGCCTTAAGCCTGAAGACCCGACTGCCCGCTACAATTTTGCCTGCAGCCTTTCCCTGATGGGGGAGGTTGAGGAGGCATTCAAGGAACTCAAGAGGGCAATTCTTTTAGGCTACGATGATTTTTCTTATATACTAAAAGACCCGGACCTTGAGAACTTAAGAAAACACCAGAAATTCAGTGTTTTTTTAAGTAAACTTAAAAAGCTTAAACTATCCAGCCAGGTATAATTTGCATATTCTGAAAAAATCTGTTATATAGACCTTAGGGGCTGTTTATTGGCGGGTAAATCAATTCTCCGTGGGCGCATATTTTCCTTTCCGTACCATATTCTATAAATTTATGGATAATAGGAGAAAATACATAAGGATTTCTACTGTTTTGCCTGTAGAATTCTGTATTATTGACGAAGGGAATAAGCGGATAACTCCCTGGCTGCAAGGCTTTACTCACGATATTGGCAAGGGCGGTTTATGCCTTCTGATAAATGACCTCTGGTGGGGTTTTTGGGATAAACTTAAAGCAAAAGACAGTAAGCTCCTGCTTCATGTAAACATACCATTCAAATCACAAACCATAAATGCAAATGCGAAAGTTGCCTGGGCTTCCCAGGAAAAACAAAAAGATTTTTACAGATATGCAATAGGGCTTCAATTGTTTGCAAAAGACGAAGATTTGAAAACCCTTTTTAATTATGCATTATTCCATAAATTTACTCCTTTAGTCTTGAAAGGAGTCATAGCCGCACTCCTTCTTTTCTCAACCGCCTTCTTTCTAAGGGCCCATATGCTTACCGCAGAAAACAGGACTTTAGTTAAAAATTATGTTAATATTTTAAACCGCAGCAGCGGCATTAAAGAATTTATCGATGAGGGGCAAAAAAAGAATGCTTCTTTTGATGAAAGCCAGAAAAAAATAAACGAAAAAATAAGTTTACTGGAAGCTCAAATTAAAAACTACGCTAAAGAAGAAATCTCTGACAGAGGTTTGGCCAAAGGAAAAATTAATTCCGCAGAAAAGGAAATTGATATTTTAACAAAAGAAAGCGAATTTTTGAAAGCAAAACAAAAAGAATACAACGAAGCATCTTTGGGCCTAAGGCGCGAATTCAAAGATTTAGAATACGAGAAAATACGCGCTGCAGATAAAGTGATAAAAGGCGTATATTCCTGGATAAAAAACCGGCAGGACCTGGTAAGCGGGCTTGTTTTAAGTTACGAAGGAGATCAGAATCTTAAAAAGATAAGTTTTACCTACGATCAGGCGCTCGCCGCAATTACTTTTGTCATCTTAAACGACAGAGAAAGAGCAGAAAAGATTTTCAGTTTCTATTTAAAAAAGATAGATAAGGGAGAAAATATATTTAATGCATATTATACGCAGGGTGATTGTGCCGAGTACGTTGCGCATAGCGGGCCAAATGCATGGATAGGCATAGCAGTTTTAGATTATTATAAGGAAACCAAAGACAAAAAATATCTTCCTATCGCTGAAAAAGTTTCTGATTTCCTGCTTCAGATGATGGATAAGGAGGGCGGTATAAAAGGCGGCCCTACGGTTGAATGGTATTCTACCGAGCACAATCTCGATGCTTTCGCTTTTTTTAAATCTTTTTATGAAATAACCAAAAATGAAAAATACCTTAAAGCAGCAGAAAAAATAAAAAATTGGATTTCCCGCTATGCATATACAAGTTACGGCCCGCCGGTTAATAGGGGAAAAGGCGATAGCACCATAGCAACTGATACATACGCCTGGTCAGTCACTGCCTTTGGCGCGGATGAACTTTTATCTTTGAATATGAATCCGGAAAGGATACTTGAATTTGCGGTCGACAACTGCGAAGTGTCCACTAACTTTAAACACAAAGAAAGAGAAATTTCCGTTAAGGGTTTTGACTTTGCTAAATACAGGAACTGTGCGCGGGGAGGAGTGGTCTCCTGCGAATGGACTGCGCAGATGGTTTTATCTTTCGAAATAATGGCAGATTATTATCAATTGAAAAACCCGGGTAAATCCAGGGAATATCTAAATAAATCTGTTTTCTACTCCAACGAATTACAGAAAATGCTTATTACGTCCCCTTCGAAAATAGGGATAGAAGATCCTTGCCTGCCTTATGCCTCAAGCGCAGATATTGATACCGGCCATGGCTGGCGTACTCCAAGCGGAGACCGTACCGGTTCTTTGTCTTCTTCTGCCTATTTTCTTATTGCGTATTTAGGGTATAATCCTCTAAAAGGAGAATTTCTCAGCCTGTCTTTAAAAAACTTATATGAAACAGAGCCCTATAGATTTGCTTCAGAAACTAATTAGAATAGATTCGCAAAATCCCCCGGGTAACGAAAGAAAGATAATTTATTTCATCCGGGATTATCTTAAAGAATTGGGGATAGCCTCAAAGATTTACGAATTTAAAAAGGACAGGCTTAATCTAGTCTGCAAACTAGCTTCGAATAATTCCAGAAAAAAAATTTTATTTACTCCGCATGTTGATACGGTGCCGGCTACAGGCGCGTGGCGCAAGCCCCCGCTTTCTGCAGAAATACATAAAGGAAGAATTTACGGCAGAGGGGCAACGGATTGCAAAGTTAATGTGGCAGCTGCGTTGTATCTAATAAAAAAATTAAAAAAAGAAAAAACAATTCTAAAAAATATCGATTTAATTTTTGCTTTCACCGGTGATGAAGAAACAGGCAGCCACAACGGCATAATTCCGCTTGCGAAACATTTAAAAGGAATAGATTATGGCATTGTGCTTGATAGCGATGAATTTGATATTGTTGTCGCGCAAAAAGGGCTACTGCATTTACGGGTTGAACTTTTCGGCCGGGAAGCGCATGGGGCATATCCGGATGAAGGCGTAAACGCAGTCGAGAAAGGAATATTTATACTAAATGAGATTTTAACGGAAAAATTTCAGTTTACGCCGCATCCTTTATTAAAAAAGCCTACCATAAATATCGGCAAGTTTGACGGCGGCGACAAGGTAAACGTTGTTGCGGGCTTTTGTTTTTTTGATATAGATATAAGGTATCTTCCCGGGGAGAGGGATAAAGATATCATAAAATGCATAGAAAAAATAATTAAAAAGCAAAAAATAAAATATAAAATAAAAATCCTTGCCCATCAAAAACCGATCGAAATCGATAAAAATCTCCCGGCGATTAAAATATTACGCAGCGTCCTTAAAAAAAATAAGATAAAAGAAAAGTTGCAGCCAAGCTTTGGGGCAACGGTAATAACCTTTCTAAGGGATGTCGGGGTTGAGTCTTTTTCTTTCGGTTTTGGTTCAAAGAGAAATGCCCATGTTAAAAATGAATCTGTTAAAATAGATAATCTTAATAAGGGTGTAAAAGTTTTGGAAGATTATGTTAAAAAGTTAGATGGTTATTTTGAACATACAGATTAACGCAGATATTTTTTAAAATCACAATATACAAATCACAAATTATAAATATGCTAAATAATAGTTTTAAATCTGGTTTCGTAGCCATAATCGGCAGGCCGAATGTCGGCAAATCAACAATGCTTAACGCGCTTTTAAAGACAAAAATAAGCATTGTTTCGCCTGTTCCGCAGACTACCCGGCATCAGATAAAAGGCATTTTAAATTTAAAAAATGCGCAGGCTGTTTTCGTAGATACCCCAGGTATCCATTCATTTAAGGATAATCTCGCTGCACAGTTAAATACGGTTGCTAAGCAGTCAATTGAAGGCTGTGATTTGATTTTATATGTGGTTGATATTTCGCGCAGCCTCGGAAAAGAAGAATTTGAGATAATTAATTTTCTCATCCGGCAGAATATAAAAACTATAATGGTGCTTAATAAACTTGATTTAGGAACCGAAGTTTTAAATGAATATATAGACTGCTGGAGGCGCGTTGTTGACAGCGAAAAAATAAAAAATGACCCCCTTATTTATTATCTTCCAATTTCTGCGAGGTTTAATAAAAATATCGAGGTCCTTCGCGACGTAATTGTGGAAAATCTTCCGCAAGCAGTGCCTTTTTATGACGATAAGACATTAACCGATTTTCCGCTTAAGTTTCGTATAGCAGATATAGTAAGAGAAAAATTATTCACTATATTATCGGAAGAGCTGCCGCATTCTTTGGCTGTTGAGGTAGAATCGATTAAAGATATGCCGCAGGGAAGCAGGCTCGAAGAGGCTGAAGAAGAAAACGAACCTCCTATTAGCGGAGATGAAGAAGAGGAAACGACAGAAGAAGAAATCGCCGAAGAAGATGAAGATTTGGAAGAAGAGAATGAAGAAGAAATTGAAGAGGGAGAATATGAAGACCCTTTGCTTTCTTCGTCAGTCGTTCCGCAAGATCTTGCAAAAACCGGGTTCATCCATATAAAGGTAAATATTTACGTGAACCGGCCTTCGCAGAAAAAAATTGTAATCGGCGCTGGCGGTAAACTTATAAAAGAAATAGGAGCTCAAGCTCGCCAGGAGATAGAAACAATTTTCGGCAAAAAAGTTTTTCTGGATATCTGGGTAACGGTGTTAAAAGACTGGCAGGATAAACCAAGAATTCTTCAGGAGCTCGGTTATTGGCTTACCTAAATTTAACCCGCGTTTTCATGAACATACTAAATTTAATCAAATCCCGCCGTTCAGTGAGAAAATTTAAAAAAACCGATATTTCCGCCGAAACTATTGGGAAAATTTTAGAGGCAGGCAAGTGGGCGCCGTCAGGCCTTAATAACCAGCCCTGGCGGTTTATGGTGCTGGAAGGCGAGAAGAAAGACGCATTGGCTAAATTTACGCATTACAGTTATATAATAGAAGGTGCGGACAAAATTATTTTAGTTTTTTTAGATAAAAAATCTTCCTACAACCGCGAGAAAGACTTAATGGCAATCGGCGCCTGCATCCAGAATATGCTTTTATATATTCATTCTAAGAATCTTGGCGCCTGCTGGCTAGGCGAAATCCTAAATAAGCGCAGGCGAATTAAAAAAACCCTTAACCTCCCTGAAAATTTAGAGCTTCAGGCGGTCTTGGCAATAGGTTATTCTGCTGAACCTGCTAAAAAAGGTAAAAGGGGAAATTTAAAAAACTTAGTCCTAAAAAATTTTTAAAGCTGAAGGCTGACGCCTGCTGGCCAGAGGGCCGCGATTTGGCTTCCTATAGCCAAAGCCAATAGCTGAGAGTTAATTATGAATACCTGTAAACACTTTGGACAATGCGGCGGATGCAGTTTTCAGGATATAGATTATTCTGTGCAGGTTCTTTGTAAGGAAGAAAGCATAAGGGAATTGATGTCGGTATACGGAATAAACTGCGAACTTAAGTCGATTAATTCTTTTAACGAATGGTTTTACCGCAACAAAATGGAATTTAGCTTCGCGCAAAAAGATGGTATTGCCTGCGGGTTATATAAAAAGAGAAGCCACGGCGAGCTAATTGACATTTCCGAATGCCTTATTTTTTCAAAAGATACGGGCGTAGTGCTGAAGGCAGTTAAAGATTTTTTTACAATGAAAGGGAATTCCGTTTATAACAAGTTTTCGCATAAAGGGTTCTTGAGAAACCTTATTATGAGAGAGACCAAATTTTCGAATGAACTTATGCTTGGGTTGGTTACAACCAGCAGCGAAGAACTGGATAAAGATGGTTTTATCAATATGCTTAAAGGATTAAATCTAAACTCAACCCTAAAGTCGGTTCACCGCATTGTTAATGATTCGATTTCCGATGCAGTTATATTTGAAAAGAAGGAATTGCTCTTTGGGGAAACTACAATTGAAGAAAAGCTGGCTGAATTCAAATTCAAAATAGCAATCGATTCATTCTTCCAGGTAAATCCCGTTGCCATAGAAAAACTTTACGGAGAAATAAAAAATTATGCAAATCTTAATAAAGAGGAGAAAGTTTTAGACCTTTTTTGCGGAGGCGGCTCTATAGGCATTTTCCTTGCAGGCATGGCAAAGTTTGTATGGGGGGTTGAGGTGTCACAGGCGATAGTCGATTGCGCCTGGCAGAATGCCAAGGAAAACAACATTGAAAACATTTCCTTTTTTACCGCTGACGCAAGGGCATTTTTAAATACGCAGGGCGCATTTTACAAGGATATAGATGTTTTAATAATTAATCCTCCGCGTTCAGGCTTATCAAACAAGATAATAAGGGCGATTTTGCGGCTTAGTCCCAAAACGATATTCTATTCTTCCTGTAATCCGGATACGCTTTTTGCAAACCTTAAAGAATTAGCGGTTTCCTACAAGCCGGAATTCATTGAGCCTTTCGATTTCTTTCCGCACACCCCGCATTTGGAAACGCTTGTGCTGTTAAAAAAATCCATAAGCTGAAATATTCAGGCTGGCGCTATGCTAAACTATTGCAAATTACCGGTTTCGCGGTAACATAATTTCTATCCCGTTTCCAGATAAGCGCGGGCACGCCTTTAGCGGCCCGCGAATTAGTGGTTCGGGACGTTGCTCCACAAGGAGCTCCAGTATGCAGTATAATAATTTTAACATTTCAGAATTTTCGGTAAGTATTTTAAAAAAAGAACTTATTTGTCCTTTCCGCACGTCTTTGGGCGAGCACAAAAACTTAGAAAATATTTTATTCACGCTTAAACTGGAAAACGGGACAGAAGGATACGGTGAAGCAGGCATAGCAACGCATATTACAGGTGAAACAGTAGAGGCAACTTCAAAAAATTTAAATGATGCGGGTAATCGCCTGACAGGCGCGGATATCCGCGATTATCTTTCTATATCCGCAGAGCTTAATGAAACTTTACCCTGCAATAAAAGCGCTGTAGCAGCCATTGAAATGGCGCTGTTTGATGCTTTAGGAAAGTCTTTAGGGATACCTTTATGGAATTTTTTCGGAAATGTACCCAGAAAACTGGCATCAGACATTACTATAGTGATATCTGGCTTGAATGAAACAGAAAAAACCATAAAAAAATTCCACCAACAGGGTTTTCGTTCTTTTAAAGTCAAAATAGGCAATGACATAGACGCCGACTTTAAAAGGATACGGATTATCAAAAAGATTGCAAAAAATTCAAAGATTTATCTTGATGCAAACCAGGGTTATAGCGCGGAAGAAACCCTTCGCTTTTTAAACCTGCTTAAAAAAGTAGATATAACTCCTGACTTAATAGAGCAGCCGGTTAAAAAAAATGACTGGGAGGGCCTTAGGCGGATTACAAAATCTTCAAAGGTGCCCGTGTGCGCTGATGAAAGTGTTGCTTCTGTTGTCGATTGTATAAAAGCCATAAAAGAAAAAGCAGTTTCTGCTATAAACATAAAACTTATGAAATCCGGGTTAATACAAGCGAGAGAAATAGCATTGCTTGCGGCTCATTGCGATATTGATTTAATGATTGGAGGAATGCTTGAAAGCTCTTTGGCTATGACAGCTTCAGCGCATTTAGCGGCAGGGCTAGGCTGTTTTAAATATGTAGACCTTGATACGCCTTTTTTTCTGAGAGAAGGCACAAAAAATCCTTATTTAAATTCGCGCGGCATTTATGATTTAGCAAAAGTAAAGAGAGGCATAGGCATTAATCCCCTTGCGGGCCCCGAGGAATCCGGAGGATTCCCGGGATTTAGTCCCCGAAATCGCCCCTCAAAGAGTCAGGCGATTTCTGGGGAAACGCCGTCTCATGGAGGCTCCAGCCCAAAATGATAACCGAGAGTTTACCGATAATTATTTTTCTTCTGGCAATTGAGGCTTTGGTGCTTTCTGTGTCGCGTCATCCTAAATTTAAAAAATATTTCAAATTCATTCCGGCAGTTTTTTGGATATATTTTCTTCCGATGCTTTCATCGAGCTTTGGTCTGATTGATTCAAAAAGCCCAATTTATCAAAATATTTCTTTTTATCTGCTTCCCTCAGCGCTTGTGCTTTTGTTGCTTAGTTCGGACATAAGAGCGATTTTAAAACTCGAGAAACAGGCTCTGATAATGATGCTTGCAGGAAGCCTTGGCATTATGATAGCAACCCCGGTTGTGTTTTATCTTGTCAGGCAATGGGTGGGCGCTCAAATGTGGTCAGGCTTCGGAGCTTTGTCGGCTTCCTGGATAGGCGGTAGCGCAAATATGATCGCAGCAAAAGAAGCATTAGGCACGCCGGACGCTGTTTTTGCGCCGATGGTTATAGTAGATACTATTGTTCCTTATACCTGGATGGGCATAATGGTTGCTGCTGTAGCATTGCAGCCGGCATACGATAGGTGGAATCGTTCGAACAGAGAAATCATCAACGCATTAGGCTCTAGAGTGCTGGCTGTAAACTGTGACAAAGAGAAAATAAAGAGTTTGCGGAAAGTAATTGTCATATTTCTTGTGGCAATTTTATCAGGATTTATTTCAATCTATATCGCCAATAAATTACCGGTAATAACCAATGTCATTTCAGGTTATACCTGGGCAATTATAATTGTTTCTATTTTAGGAATCTCTCTTTCGCTGACGCCTCTTAAAAAACTTGAAAATTTCGGCTCGCAAAACGTAGGTTATTTTATATTATATTTTGTTTTAACCTCAATCGGCGCGCGGTCGAATATTTCGCACATTAACTCAACCCTTATTCTTATCGCCGCCGGGTTTTTAATAGTTATTCTGCACGCAATAGTATTGCTTTTTACATCGCGCCTCCTGCACGCGCCTATGTTTTTGGTGGCAACCGCAAGCCAGGCAAATATCGGAGGAGTTGCTTCAGCTCCGATTGTTGCTGCAATCTATGAGCCAGGGCTTGCTTCGGTTGGGTTGTTGCTTGCAATATTGGGAAATATTTTAGGCACGTATCTTGGAATTATAACCGGCCAACTTTGCCATTTATTCGCATAAATGAGAAAAATTTATTGCCTATTTATCTTTTGTTTATTACTTACTTCCGGCTGCTGTAATGTGCAGCAAAGAATTAATTTAGCAGGCCCCGTAAGCATTCCAAATACGATAAGAGAAATGAAAACCGCAGGTTTCTGGATAGCCAAAATAAAAGACCCCGACAGAATAATTCTTGATGCAAAGGCCGTAGAGGAATTCAACAGGAAAGTAGAAAGGGAATTGAATTTGATAATTAACCCGCTCACCGAGCCTGCACGGCATAACGGAAAAACAATAAAAAACGATTTGCAAAAAGAAATTGAAAGTTTTTCCAAAGGCAAGTTTTATACCGCAAACGGAAAAGCAGCTGATAAAAGTTTTTATGAAGCGATAAGGCAAAATATTAATTTGCCACGGATAAAAAATCAAATTAATGCCAGATTCGGATTTTTGAGCCATTACGACAACCAGAGGCTCCTTCCAACGGATGAGTTGTTAACCAGGGAAGAAGGAGATGTTGAGTTTGATGAGCTTCAGAACAGTTCTCTGGATGTGGGCACCCCGCTTGTTATCCTGCATGAAACGAATGACGGCCTTTGGGCATATGCACAGGCGCCTTCAAGCTGCGGGTGGTTTAAAAAAGAAAAAATAGCCTTCTGCAGCGAGGCAGAGTTTAAGGAATTATTGTCCAGCAAAAATTTCGTTGTAGCTACGCAAGCCAAGACAGATATTTTCTTGGATGAAAACTTAACCAAGTATTACGACTATGTAAGAATGGGGGCAAAATTTGCATTTAATGAAACAGCCAGCCCGCAAGTTTTTGAAATCATTATCCCTTCAAGGATGGAAGACGGAAAGCTTCTGGCGCAAAAAGCTTATATTAGAAAACAGGATGCGAATATAGGGTATTTATCCTATACCCCAAGGAATATTATCGAACAGGCATTCAAATTACTGAACAGCCCTTATGGCTGGGGCGGCGCAAACGGCGAGCAGGACTGTTCAAGTTACATACAGGAAGTATTTACAACCGTAGGAATTTCTTTACCGCGTAACTCTTCGGCGCAGGCTAAAACCGGTACAGCTCTCGGAAATTTTAAGGGTGGCAGTGAAACAGAAGAAAAATTAAAAGTAATTAGACAAGAAGCAATTCCCGGGGCGACAATTTTACAAATGAAAGGACATATAGTCTTGTATATAGGTATGTACAAAAATGCTCCATACATAATTCATGAAACACACGGTTACGGGCAAAGAATTAATTCAGAAAATATCAGCTGGATTGTAAACCGCGTAATTGTAAGCGATTTAGCGCTTGGCGAGGGCTCAAAAAAAGACTCCCTGATTTCGCGCATTATAAATATACGGGCAATTAAATGACAAACGGGACAAAAAACACAGAAAATATCCGTGAGGGTTATATCAAAGTTACCGGAGGAAAAGTATGGTATAAAATATCCGGCGCCGATAAAAATAAAGCCCCTTTGATTGTTTTACATGGAGGCCCTGCTGCTTCGCACTATTATCTTGAACCGCTTGAAGCTTTGTCCGGCACGCGGCCAGTAATTTTTTATGATCAACTTGGCTGCGGTTCTTCGGATAGGCCAACCGATAAATCGCTTTGGACAATAGAGCATTTCATAGAAGAGCTTTCTCAGATAAGAACAGCCCTTGGCCTGAAAAAAGTGCATATACTAGGCCATTCCTGGGGAACAATGCTGGCAATTGATTATATGCTAAGATTATCGCCTAAAGGCATTGTAAGCCTGATACTTTCAGCGCCGTGTCTTTCTGCCAAAATGTGGAGCCTCGACCAGCAAAAATACCTCTTGGAACTTCCTCGACAGATGCAGGAAATAATTTTTAAAACGGAAAAAACCGGTAATTTTTCTTCCAAAGAATACCAGGATGCAATGCTGTATTATTATAAGCTTCATCTTTGCAGATTAGACCCATGGCCTGATTGCCTTAACAAAGCTTTTAATGAAATTAATTATGAAATTTATAAATATATGTGGGGGCCAAGCGAATTTACAATTACCGGGACACTTAAAAGCTATGACAGAGCGAATGATTTATACAAAATAAAAATACCTGTTTTATTTACCTGCGGTGAATTTGACGAAGCTACTCCGCAAGCTGCCGATTACTACCACAAAAAAATTCCGCAATCAGAACTTTTTGTTTTTAAGGGCGCCTCGCATAATCATCATCTGGAAAAAACAAACGAATACCGTAAAGTTGTAGATGATTTTCTTAAAATAACAGAGAGCGAATAGATTTTAACTTATTGAAAAAGTCATTATCTAGTTGTAAGATAAATAAAGCCAAAACTTATGGCAGCCCAAAGGGCAAACATAAGTTTTATGGCTGAATTTACCCAGCACTTATTTCTGAAAGTATGTTTGGAGCAAATTCAAAAGAGTTTTAGGTGTAACTCTTTAGTCTATAAACAAATGTTGTTACAAAAATAAGTGCTGGGTTCAATTCGCACTATCATTTTTTCTGCGCCAGGGTGGCTTGGAAAAAAGATGTGCTCATTGAAGGAGGTAGCACGCACGACCTTAAGCCAATTTTAGAAGAACATCCGTTTTTTAAAGGCCTCAAAGCAGAATACCTTGATTTCATGATAGGTTGTGCTTCTAACGTGCGTTTTAAAGAAGAAGAAATTATTCTTCGGGAAGGAGAAGCGGCGAACAAATTTTTCCTGCTACGGGAAGGAAAAGTTGCCCTGGAAATAAATATACCCCAGCATGAACCAATCACTGTTCAAACACTCGAAGGAGGAGATATTCTTGGCTGGTCGTGGCTTATACCGCCGCATTTTTACCGGTTTACCTGCCGCGCGCTTACTGAGGTCCGCGCAATTGCTTTGGATGGAAAGTGCCTTAGAAATAAATGCGAAGAAAACCATGATTTAGGTTACGAACTCTTAAAGCGCCTCGCGAACGTGTTTACTCAGAGGCTTGAAGTTACCAGAAAACAGCTCATAAATATATATGAGATAGAGCGTAAATAATATATCTAGCTTAAGGAGACAACATGAACAAAAAAATAATCATTACAATATCCACCATTGTTTTATCCATAATTTTTTGTAGCGCCATTTATGCGAAGAGCGATATGAGTGTGGGGGAGATGCTTGAGAGGCAGATGTGGGAAGATGTAAAAACGGGCAAAAGCGAAATGTACGAGCTAAAAATAGCAGATGCATTTCAATCAGTGCACGAAGACGGCATGCGAAACCGAGAAGAGGAAATAAAATTGCTTAAAGAATTAAACTTAGGCGATTATCAGTTAAGTAAATTCAATATTACAAGGCAGGCAGATGCTATAATAGTTACTTATCTGGTACAAATGACCAAAAAAACTGCCGAAGGTAAACAAATATCGGATACGCCAACGCCAAGGCTAAGCGTTTGGGTTAAAACAGAAAAAGGCTGGCAATGGCTTGCGCATGCCAATTTGAATGTGGCCAGAAAATAAGCGTAGTAATTAATAATTTATCCTTTGCGCTTACCCGGCAAGCCAGAGCGCTTCGGAAGTTTTTTCAGCCGTAGGCGAAGAAAATAAGGAGGTTTCCATGGACCCGTTACTTAAAAAAATAATCAATGCAGCTGGTGTTTCCGGATATGAAGGCGAGATTACAAAAATAATGTATGATGAGTTTAAGAAAATCACGAAAGAAGTGGAAATTGACGCCTTCGGCAACGTAATCGCGCACAAAGGACAGGGCACAAAAAAAATTATGATTGCAGCACATATGGATGAAATAGGCCTTCTTGTTAAATATATAACCAAAGAAGGGTACCTTAATTTTATTAAAATAGGCGGGATAGACGACAGGGTGCTTGTCGGACAGCGCGTTGTTGTAAAATCAAAGAAAGGTGATATTTGCGGAGTTATCGGAATGAAGCCGCCACATCTCGTCAAAGAAGAGGAAAGGAAAAATCCGATAAAATATACCGATATGTTCATAGATATCGGCGCAAAAACAAAGGAAGAGGCAGAGAAAAGAGTTTCCATCGCTGATTCAATTATCTTTGAGCCGAATGCGGGCGTACTTTCCGGAAATCTCATTTACGGCAAAGCCATCGATGATAGGGTGGGCTGTTTTGCTTTGCTAAAAATTTTAGAGCGGCTAAAAGTCAACGCGCAAATTTATGCAGTCAGCACTGTCCAGGAAGAAGTAGGCCTTAAAGGAGCGCGCACATCTTCCTTTAAGATAAATCCGGATTTTGCAATAGTCTTGGATACAACAAGCGCAGGGGATACGCCGATGATAAAAGAGAACGAATCAAACCTGAAACTTTCTTTGGGGGCCTGCATTACAGTGATTGAAGCAGCAGGCCGCGGAATTATAGTCAGTGAAAAAATAAAAAATCTTTTTATGGATACGGCAAAAACAAATAAAATAAAATATCAGCTTGATGTGCTTGAGGGAGGAATGACTGATGGCGCAATGATTAATATGAACAGAGAAGGAATTCCAACCGGAGTATTAAGCGTGCCCAGCCGCTATGCGCATTCGCCAACGGGTGTTTTTAGCATGGATGATTTAAACTCCGTGGTTGAACTTGCGGTCAAGGCTATAGAGAATTTTGTTAAACGTTGATAACGGGCGATTTACCGCGTTAATGCAATCATTTTATTCTTAAACATAAAAAAATGAAAAAAAGTTGGTTTCTTTTTGCTGGCCTATTTGTATTATCGATATTTACGCAGGGGTGTTTATCTGCGCGTCAAGATAAAGATGAAATCTCCCAATTTTCAACCATGAATGCTTTAATGCAGGGCCTCTACGAAACCGATTTTGATTATGGCCGCATCAGGGAATACGGAGATTTTGGCATAGGCACTTTTAACGGCCTTGACGGAGAAATGGTTGCCTTGGATGGTAAGTTTTATCAGGTAAAATCAGACGGCTCAGTCCATATGGTGGATAATTCGATGAAAAGCGCTTTCTGTATGGTTAAGTTTTTTAATCCAGATAAAAAAATAGAATCAAGGGGAGAAACTGATTATGCCAGCATGATTGAATGGCTGGAACAAAAAATTTCTTCGAAAAATATTTTTTATGCAGCAAAGATAGAAGGTAAATTCAGCTATATAAAAGCACGAAGCGTTCCCAGGCAGGAAAAGCCTTACAGGGGGCTTTCAGAGGCCGCCAAAGCTCAACGCATATTTGAATTTAAAGATATAGAAGGAACGCTTGTGGGGTTTAGATTCCCTGATTATATGTCTGAAGTTAATATGGGAGGATGGCATTTTCATTTTATAAGCAAATCCGGCGCATCTGGCGGGCATATTTTAAATTGTGTATTTGTTAAAGGTTATATCATGATAGATGAATCTAGCGAATTTTACCTTAAACTTTCTGATAACCCTGATTTTCTAAGGACTGACTTTAAAAAACTGGATAGAATTGCGCTTGAAAAGGCAGAAAAATAATGCAGGATATAAAGAAAAAAACAATAGTTGTTGTCGGAGTTTCTCACAAAGAAGGCAAGTTCGGATTTAGAATATTCAACGACCTTTTAAAGAACGGCTTTAATGTTTTAGGCGTAAATCCGACTGACGGGGAAATTGCCGCAAGTAAGATTTACAGAAGTTTGAAGGAAATTACTACGGCGATAGATTTGGTAATTACGGTTGTGCCGGCCTCTGTTACCGAGCGCATAGTTGATGAGTGTAAGGAGCTGGGCATTAAGGAAATCTGGATGCAGCCAGGCTCGGAATCTGATTTAGCCATAGAAAAAGCTAAAGAATACGGAATTTCGGTTGTTTCCAACGCCTGCTTTATGATTGAGAAAGGAATTTGGTAGTTCTTTGATTGCGTAATGCTCACAATTGTGTAAACGTTTTCACAAAGATTGGCTGATTGCCTTGAAATAGGGTTAAGCGAATGTTATAATAAGATGTAAGAAAAGGAAATTAACCCTGCCTGTTGCGTCAACAGGTTAAAGTGCTACAGCCAACACCTAATACACGGGAGCTGAATTTCCTTTCGCTGAGGCGATTAGGATGAAGCACCCACTTGTATGAGAAACGGACTGTATGCAGCAAGCCTGAGACGGACTGATGGCAGGGTTTATTATTTTATAGCTTTCAGTCGTCAGTCTTAAGCCCCCAAAGGGGTGCCTTTGAAGGTCAACCTGTTGGTTGAGATATCCGATGGCTTTTATGAAAAATGATACTCCGCTTGCCCTTCGCCTGCGGCCGACAACACTTGAAGAATTTATCGGCCAAAAACATATTTTAGGAGAAGGTAAGCTCCTTAAACGCGCAATTATCGCCAAAAGGCTTCCCTCGCTTATTTTTCATGGGCCTGCCGGATGCGGAAAAACAACCCTCGGTCTTATTGTTGCTCAAAACATAGACGCTGATTTTATCTATCTGAATGCTTCTTTTACTTCTTCGGTCGAGGTTAGAAAAATCATCCAGGCCGCGAAGAAAAAACTGGAAAAAGAAGCCAGAAAAACTATTTTATTTATCGACGAAATCCACCGGTTTAATAAACTTCAGCAGGAATCTCTTGTGCCGGACACTGAAAGCGCAAATATTAACCTTATAGGCGCAACCATATATAACCCGTATTATTATCTTATACCATCGCTTATTTCCCGGGCCATTATCGCCGAATTTAAGCCCCTCGCCAAAGAGGATATTATTACGATCCTTAACCGTGCGCTCTCTGACAAGGAAAAAGGTTTGGGGGATATGAATATCAATTGCAGCGAAGAAGCCCTTGCTCATATAGCGTTGTTGTCGGCGGGCGATGCGCGAAAGGCGCTCGGCGCCTTAGAGATAGGGATACTCAGCACAAAGGAAGATTCGTCAGGAAAAATAAATTTTGACTTAAATGCAGCTCGTGAGAGTATCCAGAAAAACATATTTTACGACAAGAAAGATTCTTACCACTATGACACTATTTCCGCATTTATAAAATCAGTAAGAGGAAGCGATGTTGATAGCGCCCTTTATTGGCTTGCGAAAATGATTAAGTCAGGAGAAGACCCGCGTTTTATAGCAAGGCGGCTTGTGATTTTAGCTAGTGAAGATATTGGCAATGCCAACCCTTTTGGCCTGGTTTTAGCTACAAGCGCCTTTAAGGCTGTTGAATTTATCGGCAAACCCGAATCCGATTTAATCTTGGCTCAGGCAACAATTTATCTGGCAGCTTCGCCAAAATCAAATTCAGCATATCTTGCCATAGATAAAGCCAAGAAAGATATTGAAGAGGAGGAAACAAAAGAAGTACCTAACCACATAAAAACGCATTCTAAGGATTACAAATATCCTCACTCATACGGAGGTTTCGTCGAACAGGATTATGGCACAAGGAATAAATACTATTTTCCTAAAGATACAGGCGAAGAAAAAAAGATAAAAGAATTCCTTGAAAATCTGCGTAAAGGATAGCTCTCAGGTTTCAGATATCAGCTTTCAGCTTAAGACAAATCATTCTTGTTTTTTAGTAAACTTATGGTAAATTATAGCCTATTAGCTGAAGGCCCCGCCACCTTATAAAAACATTTAGGCGGGTCAACCCGTTGGTTGAGACGCCTGAAAGCAGAAAGCTTTTCAAAATATGATTAAAGAAGTTGCAACTCCAAAGTTAAAAAATCCGATTTTCATCGCCGCCTGGCCCGGAATGGGAGAGGTGGCATATAGAAGCGTGTTGTTTCTTCGCGAAGTAATGGGTTTTAAGATGTTTGCTAAACTTGAAGCCGGGGGGTTTTTTAAGCCGGCAGCGATAGTTGTTGAGAAAGGGATATTGGATTTGCCTTCAATGCCCGCAGGATTTTTCTATTATGTAAAAGGAAAAAAATTCCCTGACATAATTCTTTTTATGGGAGAAGTACAGCCTCCGCTTGAACACGCAGAAGAGTTATCTTCCGCAATAATTGATTTTGTCAAAAAATATAAAACCAAATTTATACTTACTTTTGCCGCGAAGCCGGAAGCTATAGACCACAAAGCAGGCTCTACCGTAAGAATTGTTGCAACAGAAGAAGAGACATTAAAAGAATTTGATAAATTGGGCGTAAAGCCCTTAAAAGAAGGACAAATCAGCGGGCTTAACGGGCTTATACTGGGTGTTGCAAAAAGCCGTAACCTTTCCGGCGCGTGCCTGCTTGGAGAAATTCCTTTCTATACGGTGCAGATAGAAAATCCAAAGGCAAGCGCAAGTATTTTAAAAATCATAAACGAATATCTTGGCTTAAATTTAAACCTCACACCCTTAACAGACAGGGCAAAATTTATTGAGACAGAAATAGATAAATTGATAAGCTATCTTAAAGGCGAAGTTCCGGAGCCAACCACAACTCCTTTAAGCGAAGAGGATATAGAAAAACTCAAAAAAGACCTAGCTGCCTATAGCAAACTTCCGCAGTCTGCCAGAGAAAGAATTGAGGCGCTTTTTAAAGACGCGCAGAAAGATATTACTAAAGCCACAAAACTTAAAGAAGAACTTGACCACTGGAATGTTTACAAGGAATACGAAGATAAATTCCTTGACCTCTTCAAGAAGAAAGATAAAAGAGAAGAATCGCATTAAATAAAATTCCGAATCAAAATTATATTTTCCTGCCCAAAATGATTAAAGCGCTTCCCGTAAAAAAAATAAGATATTTAGAAGAATCCGCCAAGAAAATCGGGCTTAGCGAGCGAATTCTTATCGAAAATGCTTCCAGTAACCTTTCGGTTATAATAGATAGTTTAAACCTTGGTAAAAAAATATGTGTGGTTTCTGGCTGGGGCAATAACGGCGCAGATGCGCTTGCCTGCGCAAGAAAGCTCTCCGCTAAAAATTACAAAGTTCATGTTATAATTTTGAACGAAAAAGATTTTAATGCGGAGGTAAAATTTCAGAAAGAAATTTTGGAGAAGATAAAAATACCGGTATATCTAATTGGCCCGGAAAACATAAAAGAATTTAATAAATTCATTAAAGCTTCGGATTTTATTCTGGATGGTATATTGGGAATAGGCGCGCACGGAGAGCTTTCTAATTTCCTTAAAAAAATAATCAGGGACATAAATGAAAGCGCAAAAAAAATAGTCTCCTGCGATGTCCCTTCGGGGCTATCTGCGGATAGCGGAAATAAGTTAGGGGAAGCAGTAAGTGCGGATTACACAATTACTTTTATTGCTCCCAAGCCCGGGTTTTTCAAAAATTGCGGAAAAACTCTTTGTGGTAAAATATATGTTGCGGATATAGGGATATCAAAAGATATACTAAAAAAATTTAAGGCCTAAGCATTACCAATTTTACTTTTAACCTGACTAAAAATATGCAGGAAATAATAACCTTAAAGCACGGCGAAGGAACAAAAGCAAGCTATAGCTTAATTAAAGAGGTTTTTCTAAAAAAACTTTCTAATCCGGCCCTTGAGAAATTAACGGATGCGGCAACAATAGGAAAACTTGTTTTTAGCTGTGATTCTTTTACGGTAGACCCTATATTTTTCCCCGGCTCTGATATCGGAAAGCTTTCTGTTTTCGGTACGGTAAATGATATCTGCGTCAGCGGCGGTATCCCAAAGTACTTAAGTTTGGCCATAATCGTCGAGGAAGGATTTTTAAAATCAGACCTTATAAAAATAGTAGATTCAATAAAATTAGCTGCGCGTATATCAAAAATTGATATAGCAAGCGGGGACTTTAAAGTGGTAGAGCGCGGCAAAGCAGACAAAATTTTTATAAGCACCTCAGGCATAGGAGAAAAAATACCACAAGCCAACCCCTCTTTTAAAAACATAAAAAATAAAGATAAAGTAATAGTTACGGGTTCAATCGGCGAGCACGGTATAAGCGTAATGCTCAGCCGTAAAAAGATTTTCGAATTTAATATAAAAAGCGATTGTCAGAGTTTAAACAAACTGGTTACTTCGTTGTGGATTAAATTTCCGCAAATTAATTTTATGCGCGATCCTACCCGCGGGGGCCTTGCCAGCGTGTTAAATGAAATATCTTTAGGAAGCAGAAAGGGGATAAGAGTTTTTGAAGAGGCCATACCTGTAAGGCGCGATGTTAAAGCTGCCTGCGAAATATTAGGCATTGACCCTTATTATCTTGCCTGTGAAGGAAGGGCCATCCTTATTGTGCCGAATACAATTTCAAATAAAGTTTTAAATTTTTTAAAGAAAACATCCAAATCAGCGGCGATAATAGGAGAGATTGATAGCAGCCTAAAAGGCGTTGTGCTTGAAACGGTTTCCGGCGGAGAAAGGATTCTTGATTTTTCACATTCATTTAACTTACCCAGAATTTGCTGATGTATAAAAAAATACCGGAAGAAACTATCATACGATTATCTTATTATCTGCGTGCGCTTATTTATTTTATTGAAGAAAACAAAAAAGTGGTATCAAGCCGCCAGCTTGCTGATTTTCTTAAAATAAGCCATCATCAATTAAGGAAAGATCTTTCTTATTTCGGGCATTTCGGCAAAAAAGGCGTTGGTTATTCCTGTCCTGAGCTTATCGACAGGATAAAGGAGATACTCGGCTTAAACCAGCAGTGGAATGTTTGTGTTGTAGGCAGCGGCAATCTGGGGAGAGCCCTTTCTTCTTATAAAGGTTTTCGCGACCAGGGTATATGTATAAAAGCTGCCTTTGATGTTGATAAGAACAAGCAAAACAAAAGTTATAATGGAATAAAAGTTTACGGGCTGGAGAAGCTTCAGGGTATAATAAAAAAAGAAAATATCCGGATTGCGATAATAACTGTGCCCAAAGAAAATGCAAAAGTAATTTCAGATAATTTATATAAATGCGGAATACGCGCCATTCTTAATTTTGCCCCGATAAAACTTGATCTCCCTCAGGATGTTATCCTCAAAGACGTAGATTTTTCCTGCCAGCTTACTTATCTCACTTATAGGTTGAAACTTTTGGAAAGGAAGAATTTCTAGGAAGTTTTTTAACGCTAAATTAAAATAATTTGAAATGAATGAAGACATGCGCGAGGTGGGACTTCGATGAGGCTTAGCCGAACGTAGTTAAAGCCGAATTGAACCCTGTACCGTGCGAATGAAATGAGCTCTGGTACGGGGTATTTGAGAGATATCTTAAAATAGCTGTAATTTTTTGAATTAAAATAAATGGTGCGCGAGGTGGGACTTCAATGAGGCTTAGTCGAAACATAGTTAAAGCCGAATTGAACCCTGTACCGTGCGAATGAAATGAGCTCTGGTGCAGGGTATTTGAGAGATATCTTAAAATAGCTGTAATTTTTTGAATTAAATAAATGGTGCGCGAGGTGGGACTTGAACCCACACGGCTTTCGCCATACGCCCCTCAAACGTAAGTGTCTGCCATTTCACCACTCGCGCTACAGAGTTTTCAGATTGGTCAAAAACTTTTAGCTTCTCCGAGATTTTATTTAGTTTGGTAACTTATTGTGGCAACAGCATTGAAGAAAAGTCCGCTTTCGGCGGACACTGTTGACACCACTCGCGTCTAAACCATTTTATCTTTCAAAGAATTTATAAAACTTCTAACTTATGGCGCTAATAACAGCTTTCTATATATACCACACAACTATTTTTCTGACAACTAGATTTATATACTTCTGCAGAAGAGCTTAGTACTTCTGTTCGGTTCTTTTATCAAAAATATATTTACTTTGAGCAAACTTCTTTGCAAAACCTTTTACTTCTGCGCCAAGCGAACTTATTTGCGCGGTATGCGTGAATTCTCTGTATAAATTTGTTATTATACCTATAGAAATGGTAATGAATCTGAACTTATGGATTTCATTATCGCGGCCTTTTGTTTCGATAAAGCCTTTTATCCTGTCTTTTTCGTCAAAAAATTTAGGAGATATTTTGTCAAAATCCGCTATTATTTTTTTTGCGATTTCTTCGCCCTTTTCCGGCGAGGTTATTACAAAGAAATCATCTCCGCCGATATGGCCGATAAAATCACTTGCTGCGCCTTTTTCCTGGATAGCGTTGATTACAATGCGGGCGGTCTCTTTTATCGCTTCATCGCCCCTTTCAAATCCATAGTAATCATTTAATGCTTTAAAATTATCCAAATCAATATAAAGGGCGGCAAATTTTTCTTTGCTTTTTATCTTTTCATCCAGCTCCCGGCTTATCGAAACATTTCCGGGAAGGCGGGTTAGGGGATTTGCATCTAAATTTATACTAGAACGCCTGATAAGCATGCGTACGCGCGCAGTAAGTTCCTGCGGAGAGAAAGGTTTAACCATATAATCGTCAGCGCCGGACTCAAGCCCTTTTACCTTGTCTTCAACCTCACCTTTACCGGTAAGCATAAGTACCGGCAAGTGTACAAGCAGCGGGTCTTTTCTTAAGACTTTACATATTTGCGGGCCCTGGATGTCGGGGAGTACATAGTCTAAAACCAAAAGATCAGGTACTTCTTTTTTTAGTTTTTCTATGGCTTCATTGCCGAGGGCGGCACTAATAACTTCATACTCTTCTTCCAGGGTAGCTTTTAGAAGCTCCAAAATATCGGGATCGTCGTCAACTACCATAATTTTAAGTTTTATCATATTTAAATATTTTTTTCCTTTACCAATTTTAGAGTGAAATAAAAAGTGCTTCCTTTTCCTATTTCCGATTCAATCCATATTTTTTCTTTGTGTATTTCGATAATTCTTTTGACTAAAGACAGGCCTAACCCGGTTCCTTTAGCCTTGGCATCTGTTACATTATCTACTCTAAAAAATTCCTGGAAAATCTTCTCCAGATTTTCTTTTTCTATTCCATAACCTGTATCTGCTATGGCGACAATTGCCTGGCTGCCGGAGGTTTTAACGCTTAGTTTTATCTGGCCGCCGTTAGGCGTAAATTTAACGGCATTACCGATTAGATTTATCAATACCTGGTCAATAAGGTTTTTATCCATATAAACGGAAAGTGCCTCAGGCGCCTCCAAAACCAATTTTATTGCTTTTGCCTGCATTTGAGGAGAGAGGAATTCACCTGCATCCCTGATTGATTTTGCTATATCCGCAGGGGCTATATTTACTTCCGTTTTCCCCGATTCAATGCGTGCGATATCCAAAAGAGTATTTACCATATTTACAAGCTTATTGACGTTTTCATCTATCGTTTCTAAGCGTTTCTTGGCTTCTTCAGGGAGCTTTCCGAATTTCTCGGCAACCAGCAGCGAAGAAAATCCTTTTACGGATGTAAGCGGAGTGCGTAATTCGTGCGATACGTTGGAAATGAAATCTGATTTCGCCTTGCTTATAGCTTCTATCTCACGCAAACTTTTAACTAATTCATTTGTCCTTTCTTTTACTTTTTTCTCAAGCTCATCTTTTGCATTATAAATTTCTTCAAAGAGTTGAATGTTGTCGAGGCACTGGCCAAGATACATGCAGATGATTGAAAAAATTTCCTTTTCTGCGCGCCTCACATCAGTTGGCATAACAAGGTTGGCTAAAACAAACACGGCATATATTTTTTCCCGCGCTTTTATCGGGGAGATTAAAAAATCTTTTGTTTGAAGGGCAGTTATCAATTCTGAACCTGCTTCGGTATCAGACGAGATTAAAGGTATGGCCTGGATAAAGTTCTTTTTATATTTTACAAAATCTTTCAGGGCCTCTATTTCTTTGTGCTCAAAACCGACAGTCAACTTTATCTCGCCTTCCATTGTGAGTATTAGCCCCTTTTTAAAACCCAGGTCATTTATCGTTTTTTCGTCTATTTGCGAAAAGAGATTTTCCTTATCCAGAATACGCAGCGATGCAATTATGAGATTTTTAAGGAGAGTAAGCTTGTTAAGTTTATCTTCCACTTCTTCCTGATAGAGTTTCAGTTCCATATCGCCCTTGATTATGAGTTTTGCCTGATAATCAAGTTCGCGGACTGTTTTATTAAGGCTCTCGATATTTTTTTTGAGAATTTGTATAAGTTGCAGTTTATTTATCAGGTATAAAACAAGGAAAAATACTATTAAGCATAGAAAAACCGCCGAGCCTAAAAGAGTGCCTATTGAGTATGACATTTTACCCCGTTAGAGAAAGCCAGTTTTTTAATCCGCGGCTTTCTCTTTTTAAAGCCGAAGGTTGTTTTAGCGCTGCCTTCGGCACCAACCGTTAGAGAACCACTAAATTCTCTAACGGGGTTAATTTATTTCCACAACGTCATTAATATGTTTCCGGCCTCAAGATTTATTTCCCTTCTCTCCGGTTCAGAGAAGAAAGAATAATCAGCGTATATGCCTATTACTTTGAATTTATCCCCAAGCAGTTGCTTTATAGCATAGCTTTCTTCATGGGCGTAATCCCGTAATATCTTTTTTCTCAACATAGAGTTTACCATAAATACTAAACCTTCTCCATGGCTCTTTATAATTTCAAGTTTTTTCTTGAGCTCATCGAACAGGGCCTGGGAATGAAAAAACATTATATGCCCCTCGACATTTTCTTTAAGGTTTCCGATACAAGCAAGAGAGCCGTCTTTCAGGCATTCGATAACGTTTATTAAATGCATATCACCATTGTAATATACGCCGAGCGGATACAAAGAGAAAAGGTAATTCTTTATGAAAGTATCGGATTTATCTTCCAGATAATCCTTGTATATGTTTATAGCGGGTTTTCCATTTATTTCCATTATTATGCTTCTTTGCGCCATAATTTTTGTAATCGTAAAAGGCTTGCCCAGAGGGATGAAGCCCGCAATGCTTAAAGACGTTTCTTTTATGCCGCCTCCTATTATATTAACCAGGCCTTCGGTTACGGTGTTGTTTACAATCTGATAATTTCTTGCGGCATATTTTCTAATATATCCTGCTCCAAAAACATTAAAAGATTTCCCTGCTGCAAGTTCCAGCCCCCGAAGATAATTACGGTAGTTAAAATTGTGCGACAAAAAAGAAAAAATAAATTCTTTTTCGTAAGAATAATCTTTTAAAGACATCCTAAGCGCTGATTCTATCTTTTGTGCCGTATCTTCTTTTACAAAAACCTCCTTAAGCTCCACCTGCTCTTTATTTATGACAAAAGCAACCATGCCTTCTTCCAGGATCTTATCTTCGAAATTAAGAAACGGGCTCTGCAGCCCGATTACTCTCCGGGGTTTAAGGGTAAAATTTATGGTTTTTAAGGCTTCCTGAGGGTTGTATTGAGGCGTAAAAAAAAGAAACACATCTTTTACTGCTTTAGGAAAAACAGATTTTATTTTTAAAGAAACTTCTTTGGCAGCTTCTTCGCCTTTTTTTTCGCTGTGCGCTATGGCAAACTTTTCTTCCACTTTGAGGTTTTTAGGTTAGGGTGAAGTTCAACGGCTCAACAATCGTCTATTTACCCAGGACTTAGTCGCCAAACGAAATCCTGAGCAGTCCCGCTACGAGCGGGGCTGTCGAATGGATAACAGGCAGAAAACTTTATGAATTCTACATTTACCCCGTTAGAGAACTTCGTTCTCTAACGGGGTTTACCGATATTTTCTTTAATTTAACATAGCAAAACTCAAAAAGCAATTGATTTTTAGGTAATACCAATTAATAGAATGGGCAATTTTGCTAATATTATTGTAGATATTCGGACAAAATCTCCTTCTAAAAAGCTTTTCAGTGAATGAAAAATCAGTATAATTTGCCTTAAAATCGGGGCAATTAATGGTTAAAAAATTGTATTGACATTACCTTTGCCCGCTTATAGAATAAAACCCTATTTAAGAATGGGAGGGGAGAGATGAAGTTTAAAATAGTTTTAATTTTTTCCGCTTTAATTATCCTATCGTTACGCACATTTGCACAAACAGTGCCGCCTTCACAGACAATAGGCGCCACCGAACAACGCGAAAAAGCTCTCCAGGAACAAAAGGCAATTGAGCAGCAAATCGAAAAGAAAAAGAAAAAACCGGAAATCAAGGAAGAGGCTCCAAAAGAAACACCCCTGCCTCCGGATACCAAAAGAGTCCAGATAAAAAAAATAGTTATCGAAGGGGCGACGTTACTTTCAGAGAAGGAACTAAAGGGTATAACCTCGGAATACGAAGGTAAAGACCTGGCACTTCCTGAAATGCAGAAGATTGCCGACAAAATTACCGCAGCCTACAGAGAAAAAGGCTACACCACTTCCCGCGCGTATCTGCCCCCGCAGACTATTAAAGACGGCATTCTTACGATAAAAGTCATCGAAGGAAAAGTAGGAAAAATCGACATCAAAGGAAACCGTTACTTTCGCACATCGCAATTGGAAAAAAAAATTAAACTTAAGCCCAAAGATTATTTCAAATACGATTCTCTCCAAAATTCTCTTACCTATATAAATGAAAACCCCGACAGAAAGGCAAAAGCTATCCTGGTTCCTGGTGTTGAACCGGGCACAACCGACATTGTAATAGAGGTAAAGGACAATCTTCCGATACACATGGGCTTTGACTATGACAACTTCGGCTCCCGTTATATGGAAAAAAATAGATGGGCGTTTGTTTATGAGAACAACAATTTTCTGGGTTTTGACGACAGGTTATATCTTAAATACCAGATGTCGCAAAAAAGCCTTTATAGCTTAAAAAATGTAAGATATGTTTACCCGATTAACGAGAAAACAGAAATCGGCGCGTATTATACGCACAGCCGGTTGGTGCTCGGAAAAGAATTTCGCGCTTTAAGCGCCGTAGGTAAGGCCAACATAGCCGGTATATTCGTAAACAGGGCCTTGTATTCCAACAGGATACTTGATTTAAGGTATAACTTCGGTTTCGATTATAAAGACATTAAAAACTATCTTTTAAATACCCGCTCCTCAGTCGATGAAATGCGTGTTTTCAAGAACGGCTTGGATATTGATGTTACCGATAAATTCGGAAGAACTATTGTTGTCCCGGAATTAGACGTAGGAATTTCTGATATGTGGGGCGGCTTAAGGCCGAAAGACCCGCTTGCTTCGCGCACGGGCGCAGGCGGCCGGTTTGTTAAGGGAGTTTTTAACTTTTACCGGTTGCAGCCGCTGCCTTTCTCTTCAGCTCTTTTATTTAAAAATTCAGCGCAGCTTTCCCATTATAATTTAGCTGCGGCAGAACAGTTTCAGATTGGCGGTGCGCAAAGCGTGCGCGGTTACGGCCCCGGTGAATTTGCCGGAGACAGAGGAATCTATTCATCGGTTGAATGGTCGTTTCCAACGTATGGCTTGCCTCGCGGCATAAAGGTTCCGCTCACGGATAGCAAGCTTTACGATGCACTCAGGCTTGTATGTTTTTATGATTGGGCGAACAGCCGTCTTAATAATCCGCAGGCCGGAGAAGAAAAGAGCGATACGCTTCGCGGCTGGGGATATGGCGTAAGATTTAACGTTAAAGATTTATCTTTGAAATTTGAAATGGGTTATCCCTTGGGCAAGCTTCCTTCGGATGGCAATCGCGCGCATCCGTGGGTTGAGTTCAGCTGGAGATTCTAATTTTCGCCTGAGGCGAAAATTTACCCGAAGCGCTTCGTGTAAATTTTCCTGGCCGTAGGCCGAGAAAATCTACACGATATATGGGCGCGAGGGATAAAAGGTTTGACATTAAAGCGCATAAATTTCTGCTTCGTAAGCCACTGCACCTTAGTAAGTTACAAAAATCTTTTATTTTAAACTTGACATTGTTAAGATAAAGTGTTATATCTTATTTACTTTTGAAAGCGTTTACAGTTTCTATAATCCACGGGGTGTAATGGATTCGGTAAAAAAATTTAGTAAGAAAGTTGGTATTTTCAAAATAGCCTTTTTGGCTATTTTTCTTTTTTTATTTTCCCCGATTTGTTTTTCCCAAAATCTTCCAGACGGCGGCACAGTCGTAGACGGCTCTGCTACCATAAACTACACCAATCCAACCACAGTCGACATAAACATAGGCAGCGACAAATCAATCATTGACTGGAACAGTTATAACGTCGCCGCGGGCCATACCGTAAACTATAACCGCGATTCGTCTTTTATTTCTTTAAACCGCGTAACCGGAGCCGACCCTTCAAGTATTTTCGGAAACATAAATGCCCAAAACGGCCAAATCTTTTTGGTTAACCCGAACGGAATTATTTTCGGTTCAGGCAGCCACGTTAATGCGGCTGGTTTGGTTGCTTCGACTTTGGACATCACAAACGAAAATTTTATGAAAGGCAACTATGAATTTTTCAAAGTTGCCGGTAAAAACGGTTATATCGTTAACAAGGGGTTAATTACGACTTCAAAGCCGGGAGGCTACATTTGTCTTTTTTCCCAGGCAATAGATAACCAGGGTTTCGCCGTTGCGAACTTAGGAACAGTTGTCCTTGCCGCAGGCGAAGAAATCACAATGAGCCTGGATGACAAGGGAACTATTTCGGTTGTTATTGCCAAAGAGGTTCAGTCAGCCATATATGACGCCGACGGCAACCGTTTTGACAGCGCAATTAAAAATAGCGGTACCCTCCAGGCAAACGGCGGGAAAATCATCCTTACAGCCGAAGTTTTAAATGACGTTTTCGACTACGCCATAAACAATTCAGGCGTAATCCAGGCAGCCGCATTGGACGAACACGACGGCGTAATAGAGCTTAAAGCAAGCGGCGCGCCCATTATAAATACCGCAACTGGAACAATTGAAGCAAGCAAAAGTGTTACAATTACCTCAAATTCAGACATAATCAACGATGGTGATGTTGAGGTAAAAGATACGCCAACCACTATAACCGGCCCGGTAATTATAATTGACGCCGGAGGCGGAACCATAACAAATACCGGTTCAATTATGGCAAATGGCACAGCCATATCAGTAAATGGCGGAAAAATTGCTCTTATTGCCGCAACAGTCCTTCAAAACGGCATAGTTATTGCTAATGCCTTTGACGGCGGAACAGCCGGCAAAGTGGAGATTTCAGCTGTTAATTCAATTACATTCGGCCACGATTCAACCACAACCGCTGCAGCTTGCCCCTTTAATATAGGAAACGGCGGTCAGATTGTGGTAAGCTCAACCAACGGCAGTGTGACCATATTAGACGGCGCAGTTATTGATGTTTCAGCAGGCGCAAACCAAGGTAATGCAGGTTCGCTAGATATAGATGCTTTTGACCAATTAGGCTTTTTTGGTGTCCTTAACGGCCGCGCACCACCGGGATATTCCGCTGCAAAAGTTACTCTTCGCACCACCCGGCCATACGATTCTGCTCTGTTAAGCCTTTATTCACTTTATCTTAACGGTACTATCACTGCAAAAGATATCACTATATTTACCAATCAAAGATTAAGCCTTTCCGGAAATCTAACCGCTGATGAGCTTATTCAAGTTGATTCTCAAGGCATAGATATTAGTGGTACCTTCGATACCCCCGAGCTTATCGTTGACGCCCATAATGGAGATTCCTCAATAGGCCCAGTTACCCTAATCGGCGGAGATTATTCGCATCTTGATACCGGAACTATTATTGTTCAAGGTAATATTACAGTAACCAACGGAAATATCAAAATAAAAGCCGATTCCGACAATACCGGAGGCGGCGATTTTATCCAGAATACCGGAACCACTATCAGCACTAACGGAAGCGGAAGTATTATTATCCGTTCCGGTTCAGACGCTGACCATGGAACCGGAAATGTCACTCTGGGCACCATTAACTCCGTAGGCGGGCTTCAAGTTACCGCTCATGGCGGTTCAATCTCAAGAAACGACGATATTGCTGGCATAACCGCCACCGCCCTAACATTAGCCGCAAATTCCACAATCGGCACAGCCTTAAAGCCCATTATTACTAATATAAATAGTCTTTCTGCTTCAAGCTCCAATGGAAATATTTATATCAATGAAGCCAATGATATTACTTTAAACACTGTTTCTGCCGTAAATGGCGATGTTTCTATCAGCGCTGGAGGCAATATTTCCGGCCTTGATATTGGCTCAGCAAATATCATAGCGAAGCATTTATCTTTGACAGCTAATGGTTCCATTGGCGGAGGTTATCATTTTGACAACGCACTTTTAGGCAAAGACGGAAACTATTTAAGGACAAGCGTTGATTCCATAGACGCTTCCGCCAGTTCAGATATTTATATCTACAACGAAAAAGGCGTTACCTATAATGACGTAACAAGTACGGCAGGCATTATAAATCTTGTTTCAAACGGCGACACAATAGCAGACTATATTTCAACACCTAATGATGTAGTTATAACTGTACTTAATGGCAACCTTTGCGGAGTTTATCCCTATCCTAACGGAAAAAATATCCAGGCCGACCGCCTTTTCCTTGATGTCGCTAAAAAAATATACGGCCCAAATCTATACGGCAATTTAGTCACAAGCGCAAACGAATTAACAGCCTATGCCGGCCACGGTTATAACGGTTCCATACATATAGGTAATATAAAAAATATAAAGATAAACGAGGCCATAGTATACAGCAGTGACGGCATTGGCATTAATATAGCTGCTGATGGGGATATAAGCGTAGTGCACATAAGTGATCCTTTGCTGGTTTATCTCTGGTCAACTAACAGGTCAATCATCGCATTAGCTAACGGCTCCAATCCAAACATCGAAACAGTATCTTTAATCCTTAATGCTAGAACTGGTATCGGTTCATCTAACGCTCTAAAGACAGAAGTTACTAACCTATCCGCCCAAACTACAGGCGGCAATATCCAAATTAATAATACAGGTACCTTAAATCTCGTAGACCCAGCAAGTTGGGGTTTTGCGGTCCGTACATTATCCGGTGCAATCAATATTGCAACCGCTTCTCCATTAAATGTTATGGCAAATGTGTTAGCTTCTGGAAATATCACATTATATGCAAGCGGGCATGACGACTTAAATGTGAACGCAAATATTATTTCTTCTTCCGGAAGCGTTCATCTTGATGCCGACAGAGACGTTTTAATTAATTCAGGAACAATTCAAGCCGCAGGCACAATAGATATCAGAGCTGATTATGATACGGCAAATGGCCTTGCTGGCGCTATCTACGGTGGAAGAATTATCCAGCTTCCCGGCAGCCACATTATAAACTCAGGGGAAATCTGGCTGAGCGCTGACGGCGATGTAAAGCTGTCAGATGTAATCGGCAGGTATATTTGGATGGGCGTTTATAACGGCGCAGTCTCGGATTACGGAACAACGTCTATCACGGCCGAAGCTTTAAGCATATCCGGCGCGGTAAAAGGAATTAATTTACATACAAGCGTATCAGAACTTTTCGCGGAAAATTCTAGCGGAAACGTAATTATAGACAACAACGGTGACTTAACTCTTGCTGATTGGGCATCGCTTTATTACGGCGGAATTTCAAAGGGGTATGCAATTAAGAATTTAGCCGGAGACGTAACAGTCATAACCCATTCAAACCTTATATTTAACGACAGCATTATTGCCGGCGGCATGGTTTCTTTGGACGTCAACGGGGCGATTTACGATGAACATACCGGTATAGATGTTATTGCAGACAGCCTTGAGCTAAGAACGGTTAACGGTATAGCAAGCAGAGATTTATTTACCTGGGGCGATGTTTTAGAAACCCAGGTTAATAAACTTGCCGCGTATAATTCCTTAACCGGCGCAATAAATATATGGAACAAAGGCAGTTTAATCATTGATACGGTAGGCTCAACTATCGGCGTAATAAATAACGCTCCCATAGGAAGCGGAAATATTTATACTGATAACCAAATTTGGATTTATGCCAGCGATTCCGACAATTTAAGTGAATCTTTCTTTTACGGCGGCGCGCTTCTAGTGCTTGGCTCAAACCTTTCTTCATTAACGATTAACCAGCCTATTTTAGCAAACGGCGGAAACATTTATTTATCGGCGAACAACGATATCAATCAGAAAAATAACATAACTACATCAGCTTCAGGCGAAATATATTTAATGGCCGGAGATTCCATTATTATGGATAGCGGCACAACTACCAGCGCCGACGCCGGAAATATTACTTATTGGGCGCAGGGCGACATCAAGCTTTCTTCTTTAATAAACAACGCAACTATAACCGTAACATCCCAAGTTGGCTCCATTATTGACAATAATTTAAATGTTGCAGGAGACAATATTACCGCAGCAAGCATAATTCTTTCAGCGGCAACCGGTATAGGCAGCGGTAATGCTTTAGAAACTTCTGCAACCAGCATATCCGCAACCAATGGTAATGGAGATATCGATATAGATAATAATTCAACTTCGCCGGTGACTGCAGACACAACGACAACCACCGGAAATATATTATTCAGTCAAAACGGAGCGGACTTAACTTTTAACGGCTCAACATCAAGCGGAAATATTTTCGTAGATGTTGTCGACGGAGATTTATATGTTGGCAATATCAGCGCAACCGGAACAAGCGCTTTGGTCGATTTAAGGGCAACCGGAGCAATTTTTGACGGCAACGACATTCTTGGACCACCGCCTGAAATCAACATTATTTCTACAAACCTCATTCTTTCCGCCGCAAACGGTATCGGTTCAGACAATCCTCTCGAAACTCAAGTTTCTAACTTACAAGCAACAAACACAAGTTCTGGTGCTATTAAAATACATAACTATGGTTCCTTAACCCTTAGCGATGTTTCCGCAGCTTTTACATCTTTAGGATATAGCGCTTTGGGTTATGCAGTTTATAATTCCGGAGACGGCGTTCACATTTGGGCATCATCTCCTTTAATTGTAAATTCAAAAGTAGAGGCAAAGGGACGGATAACCTTAGAAGCCAAGGGCGTTAATACCGGCGATCTCACCATCAATGCGAGAGTATATTCCACAAAGAATGAAATTATTCTAAATGCCGGCCGCGATATCAGAATAACCCAGAATGGAGAAGTGGTTACAAACGGAAAAGATATCACATTAGATGCCGGCCGTGATGTTTACGTGCACGGTATTTCAACTGACGATACATTTAGCGGAGACATTATCCCGACATTAGGAATAGTTACCATTATTGCTGGTAGAAACATAGAGGATGGATGGGATGAATATGCAAACGGTATCGACAGAGACCCTGCAACTGGCGATGTTTTGTGTGATATTTCTGCAAAGAAAATTATTCTTACTGCCGGAGGAAACATTGGCACAACACCAATATTGGCACCAATAGATTTACGTTCAAGCGAATTGGAAATTACAGCAAGCGGCGACGTAAACCTTTTCCATAAAGGTGAGTTATCCTTGTATGGTTTTAGCGGTAATGGAAAATTCATTTTTACTAACTCAGGCGATTTGCATATTGAAGATGATATTAGTACCTACGGTGATATAAATATTACTGTCATAGACGATCCAAATCTTTTTGTTAATGCAATAATTAATAGCCACGGCGGCGATGTAACTCTTTCTGCTACGGAAAATATTATTCACAATTTCAATGGAAAGGTTTATACCGGCGGTGGTGATTTTGTAGGCAATGCAGATAGTGATGGCAATAATACCGGTATATATGATTTGGTTCCTGGCGCTTTGATTGATACTAGAGGCACATTGTTGCACCCAGCAAATGGAGCAGTTATTTTAAGCGCAGCAGATATTTATATCGATGGTAAAGTTTATGCTGGTGACGCAACCGTAACTATAAAGCCAAGCGCTAACCAGACAATAGCCCTTAATAGCGCTTTCGGCGATTTTGGACTTTTTAACGACGAACTTAATAACGTTAAAACCACTGGTCTTATTATAATTGGTTCCGATATAGCCGGAGATATCACAGTAAACGGTCTTGATCAATCCGGCAGAGCAATTGAGCTTGTAACCGGACATAATGTTTTTAGGCAAAACAGTTTACCTTCGCCTTCCCCAGACATTATAGCTGGACAGCTTATACTGAATGTAGCTGGTAATTTCGGTACGGTTACTAACGGTATAACAACGTTTACCGATTCCATAGAGGGCACTGTCGGCGGATTAGCACATATTGTTGAAACCGGAGATCTTTACCTTAATACATTGCAATGTCACGACGCGATCTTAGAGGCAACAAGATGGGGAAGCGGTTTCTCATCATATCCCGGGAACATCAGCGGTAAAACCGGCGTAGTAAATCTTATTGCCGATACAGCAATGTTAAGTGCTGCTGACGGTATAAACCTCAATACTCAAGTCGCAAATTTAAGCGCTAGGGTGGGTCCGACAGCAGATGCTATAGGAAATATTACCATCAATAATACGGGCGCTTTAGTTCTTGCTGACCTTGCAGCCGTTAAATGGGGGCTAAGTCCATGGGGTTATTCAGTAAAGAATTTCGGCTCAGGAAATATCGATATAAGCACAGCCTCACCTTTAACCGTTAATGCTGATGTAATCGGAAATAATAATATTGATTTAACGTCCAATGGTTTAACCGATGCTAACATCATCGTTAACGCCAATATAACCAGCCTTTTATCCGGAACAATAAGCCTCTACGCAGCGGATAGCATTACTCATAACTCAGGCACAATAAAAACTTCAGGTATTGTCAATGAAACCGCTTTGGATAATTTAACAATGTCCGGCACAGCAAAAATTGACGCTGGAACAGTAAATATCAATGTAGGTGACACTGCCAGTTCCGAAGCGGACATAATGCAGATGCTCGACAATTCATCGATTTTAGCAAGTGTCATTAATGTTAATGTTATGGATAGGCTGTATATGTATAGCAATTCGTCTATTTCCGGCGATATAGTCACCATAGATGTTGGTGACGATAAGGGGCAGGAAAATATTTATTTATCCGGTAACGCTAGTATTTTCGGAACCAGCACAGTTACCATAACTGTTGACGATCTTTTACAAATGTATGGCACTTCCCATATTACAGGCGGCGCAATTTCAATAACCATAAAAGACCTAACTCCAGATAGCTTCGCCGACAATATCGAGATGTATGACAGTTCTTATATATCCGGAAGCGATGTAGATATCGATGCCGGCACAGACCTTGTTATGAACGGCACAAGTTCCATCCATTCAAACAGCAACGTTAATATTAAAACCGGCAGAGATACGCTTATGTATGGCTCAAGCGATATTGATGCCGATTACGATGTCATAATTGACGCAGAGGGCCAGGTAGTTGTTTCCAACTCTACTATTACTGCTGACCACGATGTAAGAATTGACGCAGTTGGTAACATTACCCTTGGCGTTATAGATGCCGAAAACAATATTTATCTTAAAACCATTGCTGGCTCAATTGTTGATGCCCCATATAGCGGCATAAATCTTTACGCGCTTAAATTGTATATGGATGCCGCCTTGAATATCGGCGATGTAGTTAACCGTATTGAAACTAAAGTCAGCGATATCGAAGCAATTGCTCGCGACGGCAGTATTTATCTAAAAGAATTTGACAACGTAAATCTAAATAGTATTCAAGCATTAGGTTCAACAATTGATATCATTACCGGAGGCAATACTTATGCCTATTACCTTTTAGCTACAGGTAACGGTATTCCTGACCCGGCGCAAATTATCCTTGATGTAAATAGCGGAAGCCTTTATGTGTCAGGAACTATGCAGGCAATTCAGAGCGGCAGCGGAGATGCTAAAATTGATTTAGATGTTGATAATGATATAGAAATATCATCGGGTACGCTTACTGCTTCAGTGGCTGGCACCGGAAGCGCAATCATAGATGCTTATGCCGCAGGAAGCATTGATATTACAAATTCAACTTTAACTGTGCAGGCTTCTGATACGCTTGCTAAAATTTTACTTACAGCCGGTAGCAGCCTCACAATTGACCCTTCAACTCTTACGGCCAATGTTACCGGAAACGGCAATGCTTTAATCGATATCAATGCAATCTTGGGAAGTGTAAGTATTACAGGTGCGGGTACGCGGACTGCAGTTACTGCTCAGGTCGGAGGAACAGGAGATGCGAAAATTGACATAGATGCGGGTGACAGTATCACAATAGGCTCAACTGACCTTTTAGCAAAAACAAAAGGTTCATTAGCCGAAATCGCGCTTACTGCGGCAAATAATGTTAGTATCAGCCAAAGCTCTTTATCATCAGTTGTTACCACCAACGGCACTTCTTCAATTGATATCGATGCGACAGCCGGCACCGTAGGCATATCCTCCAGCGCTTTCAACTCTCTTACCAGTTCAACCGGCACAGCCACAATTGATGTTTATGCCGGAGACAGTATGACCATTACTTCCAGTGATTTATTGGCAAACATTGGCAGCAATCTTGCGCAAGTTTTATTGAACGCTAAAAACAACGTAACCATAAATAACAGTCAATTTATAAGAGCGATAACCGGGACAGGAAAAGCTTTAGTTAGTATTATTGCCCAGCTCGGCAATATCATAATCACAAACTCGGAAGCCTATGCCTATGCTCAAAGCACAACCGGTTCAAACATAGCAGAAATCTCAATGACCGCAGGCGGAAATATAAATCTTAATAACACCAAGGTTACATCTTCTGTAACAGGAAACGGCACATCTTCGATTTCAATGACCGCCAACAATGGCGATATCAATGTAACCAATGGCAGCATTCTAAATGCCACAGTAGGTAAAGACGGCACAGCTGATATAGCGCTGACCGCCAAAAAGGGAACAAGCCTTAACGGAGGAAATATTACTGTTAACGCCAGTGACATCACCGCCTCCGTTAACGGTAATACTTCAAGCAGCACGATTTCTAACCTTGCTCAAATTGCTCTTAATGCGACTAATAATATAGGTATAATTGACAGCTCGTTAATTTCTCAGGTAGTTACCGATAACGGAACAGCCCAGGTAATTCTTAATGCCGGTGACTCCATAAATGTCTCTAATGCAAGTTTTGGCACAGAGTCAATCAGGGCTTATGTCAATGGTTCAGGTAACACTCTTAACGTTGCCAATATTCTAATGACTGCCGGTCAGAACATAAGTTTTAACAACGCAGATATTTTAGCTTCCATAACGCGAAACGGCACAGCACAAGTTAATATCAATGCAAATGCCGGCAGTATTTTACTTACCAATTCCGAAATAGATGCTATTGTCAACGGCACAACCGCTACCAATACCGCGAATGTCCTTATGACCGCAGGTGCCGATATAAGTCTTAATAACACCGACGTTTTAGCTTCTGTGGCACGTAACGGTAATAGCGCGATTTTAATGACCGCCAGCAATGGCGATATTAACGTAACCAATTCAAGCACTATTTATGCTAATGTAGCTAGAGACGGCACAGCGGGCATTACATTAATTGCTAATAAAGGAGCAAGCCTTGCTGGCGGAAACATTAACGTTAACGCAAGCAATATCGCTGCTTCTGTCGTGCGTAATGGCACAGCTTCTGTAAATATGAATGCAACAGATTTAGTTAGTATCCTTAACGACAGCAATGTCAATGCTTTGGTTGGCGGAAACGGCACAGCCTCTGTTCAGTTAATGTCTTCTAACGGCGGCATTACTATAACGGACAGCGACATCAACGCAACAGTTAATAGAGGAAACGCATCTATCTTATTAAATGCAGCTACAGATATTACTATTGACCCGACCAACATTATCGCTTCTACAGCAAACGGTACAGCCGCAATTACTTTAACTGCTGGCAATACAATTAGTATAACCGACAATAGCCTTCTTAAAGCTATTGTTACCGGCTTACTTGGTTCCGCCAATATCACTTTAAATGCGACTAATGGTATTACAATTGATGATAGCGATATTTTTGCTTCCGCAGGAACCATTGGCTCAGCTAACATTAACATGACCGCGACTAACAACGGTATATTAGTTGATGATAATAGTAATATTAATGCTACTGCAAATATCGGTGATGCTTCCGTAACCCTGACCGCCTTAAATAACGGCGATATTACAATAACGAATAGCGATGTCAACGCAACAGCTAATATCGGCAATGCTTCGATTTTATTAAACGCAGCTGTTGGCATTATTATTGACCCGACCAACATTATCGCTTCTACAGCAAACGGTACAGCCGCAATTACTTTAACTGCTGGCAATACAATTAGTATAACCGACAATAGCCTTCTTAAAGCTATTGTTACCGGCTTACTTGGTTCCGCCAATATCACTTTAAATGCGACTAATGGTATTACAATTGATGATAGCGATATTTTTGCTTCCGCAGGAACCATTGGCTCAGCTAACATTAACATGACCGCGACTAACAACGGTATACTGGTAGAAGGTGATAGCAACATTAATGCTTCCGCAAACCTTGGCAACGCATCTGTTACCATGACTGCTGCGAATGGAGATATCACTATTGATGATAGTATTGTCCAGTCTTTGGTAAACGGCGCCACCGGTTCAGCTACAGTTACTATTAATGCAAACAACGGAAATATCTTTATAGAAAATGGTAGTGATATAGACGCTATTACGATTAATCGCGGTACAGCTACAGTTGCTTTGGCTGCCAATAATGGCGATATCAATGTAACAAATGGTAGCACTATCAATGCCACGGTAGGCAAAGACGGCACAGCAAGTGTCACGCTATCGGCTTATAAGGGGACAAGCGTTGATGGAGGAGATATTACTGTAAATGCAAGCGATATCGCAGCTTTGGTAAATGGTAACGGTACGCTTAATTTGTTAACTCCTAACGCAGCCGCAGTCACCCTTAACGCAACTAATAATATAGATATTATCAATAGTTCAATTAGCGCCCAGGCCAATGATGATAATAGCAATGCCACTGTAACTTTGCAGGCAGGCGATTCCATAACAATTACAAATACTACCTACAATACGCTCACAGATTTTATCAAAGCTTATGTTAACGGCAATGGTTCATCCCTCGTTAACTTAACTGCCACAAACGGAAATATCACATTAACAAATGCCGACGTTGAAGCTATCGTAGATGGCAACGGAAGCACGTCAGTAAATATAATTGCCAATAATGGAATCATCGATATAACTGACAGTACCGTCTATTCCACTCTAAATGGCGCAGGCTCAGCAAACATCCTGCTTAGCGCCGGCTCAATTACCATAGACCCGTCCTGGATAATTGCCCAGGCAGATAGCGGCACAGCCCAGGTTAATCTAACTGCCTTAACCGGCAATATCAGTATTCTAGATAGCTTTGTCAAATCGCTGGTTACCAATGACGGCACAGCTATAGTTAATATGTCCGCTCCTCTCGGCAGCATTTTACTTACCAATTCCGAAATAGAAGCTAATGTAAGTGGCACAACTCTTTATAATACCGCGAATGTCCTTATGACCGCACTTACAAATGTAGCTCTTAATGATGCTCATGTCCTTGCTTCAGTGGCAGGTAATGGCAGTAGTTCAATTACCATGGCTGCAACTGACGGCAATATCAATGTAACAAACGGAAGCACCATTGATGCCAACGTAGCCAAAGACGGTGCAGCTAATATCTCACTTACAGCCCTCAAAGTTATAAATGCTCTTGGCGGAAACATCACTGTTGACGCAAGCGACATTACAGCCATAGTAAATGGAGATACAATCGCCAATGCTGTCGCCAATACAGCGCTGGTTACTCTTATGGCAGACAAGAATATAGATATTATCAATAGTTCAATTAGCGCCCAGGCCAATGATGATAATAGCAATGCCACTGTAACTTTGCAGGCAGGCGATTCCATAACAATTACAAATACTACCTACAATACGCTCACAGATT